>Ga0209542_10001041_pt1 | contig 66154 bp, 68 predicted proteins | sample RifCSPhighO2_01_FD_184028 | JGI IMG/M metagenome (GOLD analysis project Ga0209542, IMG submission 184028) | Soil microbial communities from Rifle, Colorado - Rifle CSP2_plank highO2_0.1 (SPAdes) (version 2) | ecosystem: Environmental > Terrestrial > Deep subsurface > Rock core/Sediment ...
TTATTGATGATTCACTTTACAGGCAAGGATATCTTGGTATCCGCAGTATTGTCGCTTGCGGCCGACAAGCCGCCGATCCGCATTGCGAAGGTTCAGGTCCGCTTTATGCACATCAGCCGATAGTGATGGATATTTTCCCGCTCTCAATGGAAACGCATTATTGGGCTGACATGACGCGTACGGTGTTTAAAGGGGAACCAAGTGAACAGCTTAAGGAAATGTATGACGAAGTTTTATTTGCTCAAAACTGGGCGATCGGCAAAGTTAAGCCCGGCGTGGACGGAAAATACATCTACGACAACGTTCTAAAACATTTTGAGGTTTCCGGGTATCCAACCAACACTAAAACCCGCCCGATGGAAGGATTTATCCACGGAGTTGGGCACGGCGTCGGTATTGATATTCACGAACCGCCATGGATAACTTTCGTTAAATGGATTTTGCAGGAAGGAAATGTTGTGACGGTTGAACCCGGGCTTTATTATCAAAAAGAGCGCCCGGAAAATACCGATACGCAAGGCATTCCCGCAGGAGGCGTCCGCACTGAAGACATGGTGCTTGTCACTAAAACCGGCTGCCGCAACTTAACAAAATTTCCAAAAGACTTGGAATCAATGATTATTCCGTAAAAAAACAGCCCTGTCCGCGACATTTGTCGCGGCAGGGCTTTTAAATTTGGCCGTTTAAGATTAGTTAAAACTTGAAAGGGTTTCATTTGGATAAATTTTATTTGCGCACTTCTGGCATAATTGGCCGGCTCCGTCTCCGATATAATTTCTCCGAGCATCAATCGGAGTGTTTATATCATATTCGGTATCTTCGCCGCAATTCACGCACTTTTCTTTCATATAATTTCTCCTTTATTAAGCCCAAAGATTCTAGAAAGATATTAGCACTAGTTAATAAATAAGTCAAGTTTTTGGGGTTGTGGGGGATAGCACAAATATGCTAAGATTAACCTATTAACATGGCTAAAAAAGCACCGCAAAAACAGCCCGCAAAGGATGGGGGTAAAGGGGGGAGTTATACCGCCTCGGACATTTATGTTCTGGAGGGTTTGGATCCCGTCAGGAAGCGCCCCGGAATGTATATCGGGTCTACCGGCGTGGACGGGCTTCATCATTTGATCTGGGAAGTCGTGGACAACTCCATTGACGAGGCGATGGCGGGTTATGCCAGGCATATTTCAGTCGCTTTGCTTTCAGGCGGAAAGGTAAAAGTGGTGGACGACGGGCGCGGTATTCCCGTTGAAACGCATAAACAAACAAAAAAATCCGCGCTGGAGACCGTTATGACAGTGCTTCATGCAGGAGGAAAATTCGGCGGTGGCGGATACAAAGTGTCGGGAGGACTGCACGGCGTGGGAGTATCCGTTGTAAACGCCCTTTCGGTGTGGCTCCGCGCGGAAGTATGCAGAGAAGGCGAAGGATGGTCGCAGGAATACCAAAGGGGCAAGCCGAAAACAAAAGTGGTTAAGATCGGCAAAGGTAAAAAAACAGGAACTGCGATAACATTTGAGCCGGACCCGGAAATTTTTGCCGATTCCAAAACAGGAAAAATACCCGATTTTGACTGGAAGAAAATTTTAGAGCGCATCCGCCAGCAGGCTTATCTTACGAAGGGCATCAAAATATCCGTAATGGACGAGCGCGCGAAAGAAAAAGCGGAGCATCTTTCTTATTCGTTCTATTTTGAGGGAGGCGTTGCTTCTTACGTAAAATATTTAAATGAAGGGCTGGACCCGAAACACGACAATATTTTTTATTGTTCCAAAGAAGCAGAAGGTATGGCTGTTGAAATTGGGCTTCAATATGTGGACGACCTGCAGTCGCGCGAGATGGCTTTCGCGAATAATATTTTAAACCCCGAGGGAGGCATGCACGCGACCGGCTTCAGGACCGCTCTCACCCGCGTGCTCAATACTTATGCCAGAAAAAACGGGTACATCAAAGAATCCGAAGAAAATCTTACCGGTGAAGATGTCCGCGAAGGGCTTACTTCAATAATTTCCATAAAATTAAAAAATCCGCAGTTTGAAGGGCAGACCAAGGCAAAGCTCGGCAACCCCGAAGCAAGGACGGCGGTGGAGGCGGTTTTGGGAGAGGCGTTAGCGGCGTTTTTGGAAGAGCATCCGCAGGATGCGAGGGCAATGCTGGAAAAAGTTATTTTGGCATTGAAAGCCCGAAAAGCGGCAAAAGCCGCGAAAGATACAATTTTGCGCAAGGGCGCGCTGGAAGGGCTTGCTCTTCCCGGAAAATTGGCAGATTGCCAGTCAAAAAATCCCGCCGAATCCGAGATTTATATTGTAGAGGGAGAGTCGGCAGGAGGCTCGGCCAAGCAGGCAAGAGACCGCCGTTTTCAGGCGATATTGCCTTTGAAAGGCAAGATATTGAACGTTGAGAAAGCCCGCCTGGACAGGATGCTTGGTTCACAGGAAATAAAAGTTTTGGTTATAGCGCTTGGTGCGGCAATCGCCGAGAGCTTTGATATTTCCAAGCTCCGTTACCATAGAATAATAATAATGACCGACGCGGATGTGGACGGCGAGCATATCCGAGCTTTGCTTTTGACGCTTTTTTACAGATACTATCTGCCGCTGATACAGCATGGATACATTTATATCGCCCAGCCGCCTCTTTATAAAATTCAAAAAGGCAAAGACATTAAATATGTTTATAACGAACAGGAGAAAGACAAGGCAATTAAGGAGTTTGAAAAAAATAAAGAAGGAAACGCGAATGTCCAGCGGTACAAAGGTTTGGGAGAAATGAATCCCGAGCAGTTGTGGGAGACCACGATGGACCCGGCGAGGCGCGTACTTTTGCAGGTTACCATAGATAATGCCAAAGAAGCGGACAAAACTTTTGATATGCTTATGGGCGACGAAGTCGCCCCGCGTAAACTTTTCATACAAACCCATGCAAAGACGGTGAAGAATTTGGATGTATAAAAATAAAAAAACCGCCGAAGGTTAATACCATATCAGCGGCGGTGATTCGCAGAAATCCAGCTTGCTGGATAAAATTATCAAGAAAACTTTATTATCAGACCTCGGAATGATATAGAGACCCGGTATATATGCCGGAATTTCGCATTTTTCGATGAAATACGAGGTCAGTTTAATGGTCGCTTCAATATGGTCTTTGATCAGGAAATTTACGGCAGGATCGTCCATATCGGGCACCATCAGCGAAGAAATTACCTCAAAATTGTGCTGTTTCGGAGTTGCGCTGGCTTTAGAGCCAAACATTACTAAAGACGCCAGAATTGCCGCACACAGAAATATTTTTCGCATATTTCATTTTTCTTTCTGCTGTAGAATTTAGCATACCGGACTTTTTTTAACAAGGTTATTTTATGGCGCTCTGCCGCGGCGGCTTAGCTTTCTTTATGTAAAACCGATACAGCGCGTTTTTCAGAACTGCGTCCGTATAGATAACACTTTTGTCTTTTTGCCACGGCCCGCACATAACATAATATTTTTTCGCGCAAATTGAGTCGTCAGCGTGTTCTTTTAGTCCGAGGCCGTGCCCCAATTCGTGCAACATAAGAACGGCATTTTGATATGCGGGATTGGGGTTGGAAAAATTGGCAAAGGCAATATTGTTCTTGCCTATATCTTCTACAATGCCGTCGAGTAATTTGGCCGTATGATTTTGCGAGTAAGCGGGCGAAACCATGGCGCCCGCAAAAAAAATGAAATAAAAATCTGCCGGCGGTTTGGTCAATTTTTGGAACATAGGCCAAATTTTATCAACGTTCAGCGCGTATGGAATAGCTGCATCTTTATAAACCGGCATATTTTCAATTTTCCAATAATCAATTAAGACGATTTTTACGTTAATAATTTTCCGGCTAAAAGGATTGTTTATATCAGTTTCCAGCCTGCCGATGAGGTCTCTGATATTTTTTTCAAAAACCTTTGTATCCGCGGGCTCGAAGGCATAATAGATTCCTACCCGAAGCACAGCTTCGGGTAAATTACCGGCGTAGGCTGATTTTATCAAAAAACACGGTAAGAACAGAAAAAAAACAAGCACCTTTGTTTTCATTTCGGCAACACTTCTACTTTGTGCATAGCAAGCCTGACTTTTTTTGGCAAGGGAAATCAGGATATATGAAAAATTGGCGCTGCGGAGCGTCAATTTTGGTTCTTGTGTTTATTGTAATAATCCAGGAACGCCGCGGGGAGCTGTTTGTCCACAGCTATTTCTGACGTATCTTGGCCGGGGTTGCACATTACGTGCATTATTTTTTCACAGGCCGCGGCCGGAGTGTGTTCCAGCCCCATATAGTGCCCGATTTCATGGAGCAGTGTAAGTGTTTGCAGCGGCGCTTTCGGATTATAAAATGTGCTCAGCGCGATTTTATTTCCTCCCCAATCATTTAGTTTTCCGTCTAAATACTCTATAATCGTTTTGCTCGCGGTTTCCGATACCGTATGAGCCATCGGCAGTTCAAATAGTATCAAATAAATATCTGCTTGCGGAAGCGCGGAAGCGCCGGCCGTCATCTGAAAAACCTTATCTATGTCAACTGCGCCCCGGAATTTTTCAGGTTCCCGATACAGCGGCATGTTTTTGATTTCCCAATATTCCAAAAAAACGATTTTAAGCCCGATTATTTTTCTTGAAAAAAAACTGTTGACCAGAGTTTCAGTGTTTTTTATGAGGTCTTTAACGCCGCTTTTAAATTCGGCGGAGTTTTCGAATTCCACTATTTCAGTATTACGGCCGTTTTGCTGGATGAATGTATACGTCGGCTTGAAGGTATAATAAATCCCGATATTCAGAGTAGCCTTTGGCTGTTCCGGCTCGGCGGAGACTGTAGGCATAAAACCAAAAAGCAATGCTAAAATCAGCAGAAAAAGCCTCATTTTTTCAAGGTAATCCTAGATTAGAATTAGCGCATTTGACTTATTTTGGCAATGGGAGTATACTCTAAATATAAAGGCCTCGGGGCCTTTTAAAAAAGCTTAAATTCACAAAAATGTACCAAAAACTCGTTAATTATCTGAAAGAAACCAGGGTTGAGATGAGGAAGGTCAACTGGCCGACCAAGAACGAAACAGTCCGCTTTACTATCGTTGTAATCGCGGTGTCATTGGGAGTTTCTTTTATATTGGGGGCGTTTGATTACGTGTTTACAAGCATACTTAAACTTTTCATATAAGATGCCAAAGCAGACTTCCGAATTTGGAAAAAATTGGTACGCCGTGCATACTTATTCCGGCTATGAGGACGCGGTTGCGAGGAATTTGCGCCAGCGCATAGAATCTTTGGGGATGGAAGACCAGATTTTCCAGGTGGTTGTGCCTATTGAGAAAAAAATAAAGATAAAGGGAGGAAAACGCAAAGTGGTTGAAGAGAAAATTTATCCCGGTTATGTTTTGGTTGAAATGCTGGTTACCGACGCATCTTGGTATGTTGTGCGTAACACTCCGCGTGTTACAGGTTTTGTGGGTTCGGGTACTACGCCCGCGCCATTGTCCAAAGAGGAGATAGACGTGCTTTTCTCGCGCATGGGCAAAGGTGAGCCGACCCATAAGATAGATGTGGCTGTTGGCGAGCCGGTGCGTATTACAGACGGGCCTTTCAAAGATTTTGAAGGCAAGGTAAGTGAGGTAGATGAAGACCGCGGAAAAATAAAAGTTTTAGTTTCCATGTTCGGCAGAGAGACTCCCGTGGAGCTTGATTTCTTGCAGGTAAAGAAGCTATAATACCAATTACGAATCTGGTACGAATATACAAATAAATTATTAGTAAATTAGTAAAAATAAGTAATTAGTAATCATGGCCAAGGCTATTAAAGTTATTGTAAAAGTACAGGCACCGGCGGGGAAAGCAACCCCGGCCCCTCCTTTGGGGCCCGCCCTGGGCCAGCACGGCATCAACATCGGCGAATTTGTAAAAAAATTCAATGAGGCGACCGCGCAGATGGGGGATACAATTATACCCGCGGAAATTACAATCTACATGGACCGGACTTTTGATTTTAAATTGAAAACTCCTCCTGCTTCCGACCTTTTGCGAAAAGCGGCGGGAATTGAAAAAGGCGCGGCAAATCCCAAAACCGGCAAAGTAGGCAAAGTTTCAAAAATACAGCTCCGCGAGATCGCCGAGAAAAAAATGGAAGACTTAAATGCCAACGACGTTGAAGCCGCGATGAAAGTGGTCGCGGGGACCGCGCGGTCTATGGGGATTGAGGTCAAAGACTAGTTCTGCTAGTCTGATTTCAGAAAAAAGTTCTTAAAAAAGGAGCTGCGAAATGCAGATTCTTCAAATTTTAGGCGGCTTGTTAGCCGCTTATCTTATAGTTGGATTTGTGCATTCAGTCGTTTTATTTGTTTCTGATTGGAAAAATATTAAGTTTGTTGAGCCGGGCGAGAGGCTCCGCTATTTGATCTATATTCTAGGTTGGCCGCTTGTCTGGAGCGCATTTGCTATTATTATAATAATTTTCTTTTTAATAATAACGGCATTATTGATGATTTTGTATTTTGCAGGCGGTTTATGCTAAGGATTTAGGAAGATACGGAGGATCTAAAATGAATTTAATCGAAGAGGCGCTGAAGAAAGAAAAAGAAAGATTGAATTATGAGGCGGAAAAGAACCGGTTTGCTACGAAATTTAATTTTGTAATAAACTCGACATTCGACAGCCATTGGAATGATTTTCGGGAGCGGCTGGGTAAAAGCCCTCGTCTGGAAGATTTGCTGAAACAAGCTGTGGCTACAGGGATCATTCTTGAGCTGGAAGATGATTATGGCTCGTATGCCGGAGCCAAGAGGATCGTTATCGGACTAAAAAGTTCTGACGAAAAGATATTAGACGCATTTCTGGGCTAAATACACTAATATTAAATAGGCGGATTAATCCGCCTATTTTTTTTGCGATATAGCATAATTGTAACGACCGTGAGAAAAGTGTTACATCAACAAAAGTTGCCGATTGGTTGAATTTGTTGATGACGCGATGAAAGTGGTCGCGGGGACCGCGCGGTCTATGGGGATTGAAGTGAAAGAATAAACTTGCTACTTTAGTTTAAGAAAAAGTTCTAAAAAGGAGATTGTCATGATTGAAATTCTTGGGTGGGTGTTTTTGATTATAGTTGTCTTGGGCCTTATACAAGCGATAGGTTTCTTGGCGTATGAGGTAAAAGAATACGACTGCGGACTTCGTCTTTATTTAAAAGAGGTTTTTTCTATGAAAGTAGCGGTAGCTTTATTAGCCTTGGTTTTGGGCGGATGGCTTCATACTTGGGCTGAGATTTACGAAGAGCATTACAACAAAAAACACTCTGATTATTAAAATGGCTTCGGCCGTTTTTCTTATTCACACCCTCCGCGTTGCGGGGGTGTTTTTTGAATGCTAATTTTTAGTCATACGATGAAAGCTGTGTCAAAAAAAAATAAAACCGCGCTTCCGCGTCCGAGCTGGGACGAACTTTTTGTCGCGAAAGCGATTTTGGGGTCAGCCCGCGGAAACTGCGACAGGAAGCTTATTGCCTGTATATTGGTAAATAACAAAAAAATCGTGGGCTCGGGGTACAACGGCTCAATGGCGGGCACGCCAACCTGCGATGAGGTGGGCCACGACATTTTAAATAACCATTGCGTAAGGACTCTGCACGCGGAAGTAAACTCCCTCGCCAATTCCCGGGGGGATCTGCACGGCGCAACCGCGTATGTTACTGCAACGCCCTGTCTTAACTGCGTAAAAGACCTTGGCCAGCACGGCATAGCAAGAATAGTCTACGCGGGGCATTACGATAATCAGGACGACGGACGCATTCCTAAATATTGCGAACAAAAAAAGATTCGTCTGGAGCAGATTTGCGGCGACGCGAAGGACGCGGCGGCAATATTATCAAGAATCTTTGCCAAGCTGAACGGCAAGGGAGGAATATTTGAAGGCTTTAATGTCCGGCTTGTGCCGGTTGATACAGCTGTTTCAAAGGCAAGTGCTAGAATAGAGCAAAAATGGAGCAAAAAATAAAAGCAGGCAGACTTATAATTTTTGAAGGCGGCGAAAAAGTCGGAAAATCAACGCAAATTGAGCGTTTGGCAGGATATTTGCTGGGCAGAGGGCACAAAATTGTCACCACGAAAGAGCCCGGCGGAGGAATGCACGATATCCGCAAGCAGATTATGCGATTGGATCCAAACCATCCGGATCTGGCCTATGAAGAGCTGAAACTTTTCGTGCAGGACAGAACTATTCACTGGAATAATCTAATTTTGCCGGAACTTAACGCGGGCAAGGTCGTTCTTTGCGACAGATGGAAATATTCAACAAAAGCTTACCAGGGGCACGCGCGCGGAATGGATATGAAAGTTATTGACGCTTCCGGCAATCATGCCGTTGACGGAAAAGAAGCCGACCTTGTCTTTTTGCTGGATTTGCCGGCCGACGCGTATTTAAAACGCATCAGCAAAGACAACGAAACGGAGGTAACCAGATTTGAAGGCGAAAAAATTGCTTTTCACGAAAAAGTAAGGCGGGGTTTTTTGGTTCAGGCCAATGAAGACCCTGAGCGGTGGGTCGTTTTGGACGCAACCCAAAACAAAGAAAAACTTGCCTTAGCAATTCAAAAAGCGGTAAAAGAAAAACTGGGGCTTTGAGCGGTGCGGGACGAAGATGTGATTGTCCACAGCCTTTTATTTTTATTTTGATTTTATTTCTGTTAGTCTAATAACCATCTTTGAAAATTTGGAGGAGGAAGAATGGCGGAGCAAAATCTTGAAAAGCTGATTGGCAGATTTCATCCTAGACGCACTTATAAATCCGGCGAAGTGACGGTAGAGGTGGACGGTGTTTTTGTCCGCGTGGACGAAGAAACGCGCATAGAAAACGGAAGGGTTTTTGTTCCAATTGAAGATTTTCTGCAGGATTCGGCTATTATCAGGAGCGCGAGGGTTTCAACAGGACGGGATACTCTGGCTATAAATGAAAAGGCCGCAGGCCTTATTGGGTCGCTATACAAAGATTCTCACGTAACTCCGTTTGAAGGCGGAGCAATGTTCAGGTTGAGAGTTGAGGCGCCGATAAATATCGCCCAGCCGTTCTTTCAGCTTCCGGGTTCGCACAACGAATTTTCGGGAAGATACAGCGTGATAGACGGAGAATTTTCAATGCCGGAGCATATTCAAAAAAATCCGGAAGCTTCGGAAATTTTTCTGGAAGCCGGGGAAGACAGCAAGGAAGTGTACAAAAAATTTCTAGATGCCTCAATGGCCAAGGAACAGGCAAGATTTGCCGTGCTCTTTAGTTTTTTTACCAAGTTTTATTGGACGGTGTCTCTGAGGCATCTGTTGGAAATTTGCGCGCTGGAAGAAAATAAATTCGCGCCGCGGGGTTTCTGGGATACAAGAGACCGGATATTCAAAAAAATTCTGGAGGACTGGACTCCGTGGGCGTACGACAAATTTCTTGAATTTCCTAAAGTTTACAAAACGCGCTGGGCGGAAGAAGAGGCGGACGAAGAAGCGGATGACGGGATTTTTACGGAACTGGTGGAAAATATCGGTTCATTCCGTCTGGACAATTGTCTGGCGGATGAAAAATTGATGAGAAGAGGCGTTAAAACCGGCCCCTCTCCAAAAAGGGGTTTTGGACACAGCATCCTGAATTTTTCTCTGCATTACCCGATTTTCGTGCACCGCCAGTGGGTGAGGCACAGATATGGGGCCTGGTCGGAATTGCCGGTTGATTTTGACGGAGTTGTAAACGGATTTGATTTTTATGTTCCGAAGTATTTCCGCGAACAAATCGGGAAGACCATGTCATATCATTATGAAGATATGGAGCGCGGAAAAAACACGGAAATGAAAACGGCGCTTCTGGATTTGATATCAAGAAGCATCGGCAGATATTGGAGAATGAGACAACTTGGGTTTTCCATGGCAGATTCGGCCGCCTGCCTGCCGTATGTTTTCAGAATAGAAGCGCTTTGGTCGCCGAACGTTGAGGGTCTGATGAATTTTTTTTCATTGCGGTGCGACTCGCACGCACAGTGGGAGATAAGGCAGTTCGCAAAAAGAATATATTTATTGTTTGCGCGGTTATATCCGTGGGCGAACGAGATTTTCCTCAAACATATTAATTACGGAACAATAGAAACAGATGAAACTTAAAAGCCCTTGCGGGCTTTTTTCTTTTACGCTAGGTTGTTTTTAGATAGGTTTTTTGAAGAAAAAGGAGATTTTTATGCCTTACGTTCCAAGTAAAAAAACCGTTCCGCCAGCGGAGGACAGGGAGATTTTGAATCCGCTGGTTGAGGTGTTAGCGGAGAAGGCCGCGTCGGAAATCAAAGAAAACAGGGATTTGATCCCGGTATACAGGAGTATTTTTAAAGCGGTTGGTGAACGTTTGGAGCAAATGGTACACGGCACTATGGGTGGCGATTCGCATGCTTTATATATGCCAGAAGAGAAGCTGGCTCAAGCAATCTATGGGCTTCGAAAGAAATACGATTATGACGGCGCGGAAGACGGAGAATTGAACTATTCCTTCACGAGATTCATCCAGCGCGTTCCGCAGATAAAGGTTAAACGAGGCGACTGGCCGGCAAAAAACGAGCTTCGTTATTGGTCGTATGCCAGGGCGTGTCATGCTTTGCTCGTGGTGGCTCTGCATTTCAAGGATTCGGAGCTCGGTTTGATGGGCGTATATAACGACATCGAGGAAGAGTTTAAATGGAGGGTGAACCGCCCATACGAAGCCGCGCAGATCGTAAAGAGCGGAGATTGCTACGATACGCCATTCTACACAAAATTAATGGCTGTGCGAGACACTAAGGGAAAAGTTATTTGCCATATCGACGGCTACTTTGAGAGAAGTGAAGAAACGTTGAACAAAGACGTTGTCGATTGGGAACTTGTTGCGGTTCCAAAAAAGAAAGCACAATCAAAGAAAAAATAAGTTATACCCGGCCATTGACCGGGTTTTTATTTTGTGGTATGTTTAAATTAGAAAAATATGATTTTTGCTCGGAGGTCTTATGAATTTTAAGTCGGAATTTGCGAATATTAAACTGAAGTTTAAGAAGGCGATAGAGGTTTTGAAATCGAATCCTTTGCAGGAAGAAATTGAGCGTTTGAACGGGCTATTGGAAGAGAAGCGGCTGGCACAGGAGCGGGCAGAACAGCAAGTTCGGATTGAGCAGACTAAAGTTTTTGAACTTGAAAGGCATAACGATTATTTTGAAGCCGAACTTGAGCGGACAAAGTTAGAGCTTAGAAATTTAAGCGAGATTGAGTCCGGAATGGATTTGTATTTATATAAGACTCCGGAAAAGGACGAAAGGAACGATCACTGATAGAGAGTCGCAATAGTACGAGCCCTTCGTCGGGCTTGTTTTTTTTATTACGGCGCTACATTTATAGCAGATAACAAATTAAATAAGCGCAATGGCTATTTTAAATTTTTTGGGATTTGTGGATTTGCAAAGTACCGTCTGGAATTTAGCCGCCTATTTGGGTATGGTCATCATTCTTTTCGGGGTAAAATTCGAAAAACACAGGCCACATTTGATAGGAGCGGGAGGCATTATACTTGCTGTTTACGCGTTTTTTTTCCTGCACGACTACATTCTTACAAGTTTGCAATGTCTCATTGCCGTTTCTTCCGCGCTGGAAATCATTCAGGTCAATAAAAAAATATCGGCGATGATTATTTCTGTAGTCTCTGTGATTTTACTTATAATACTTGTCGGCGGCGGTTTTGTTGAAGATGCCGCAAGATGGCTTGGCATCGGCGGAGTTTTGGGCATTGCCTTCGGATTAGTTTTTGCGCCGAATAAGAGCGGCTTTGTAAGCATGGGACTTGGCGGAGCGCTGTTGGTAATCTACGCGCCTATTGTCGGAGCCCGGGTTTTCTTTATTTTGAATTTAATATTTGCTTATTTAAATTTTCAAACGGTAATCGCCATGAGCAAAAAGCAGCCTCAATAGTTGCTTTTTTTTATTACAGCGCTATGTTTAATGGTATATGCCATATATAGTGCCAAAAGACAGGAAAGTATTTGATCCGCTTATTGATCAATTGGCCGAGAAAATAGTCGCGGAAGCCAAAGGCTACGCCTATGACGGTGCCTTTGCCGGACTTCTAAATTACACCTGCACGCGCCTTGCATTGAAAATAGTGCGCCTGCAATTCGGCAAAATGCGCTACTGGATACTGGCCATAGTTACCGGAACCTTCAAAAACGTCGCGGATGAGTTTTACCGCAGAGTGGGAGTTCCTTATGAAGACAAGCAAATAGAAAAGAGCGGCGACGTGGATTTGTATAAAGAATATAAAGAAGAAATAGATAAAATTTAACCGGTTCTATGCTCGTTGTAGCCACATCGACAGCGGGAACATTAAGAAAAGAGGATTTTCTTTCGTACGAGAAACACGCCGCAAGCCGCGGCAATATCCTGAAAACATATAATCCGGGCGATTTGATGTTCAAAATTGCGGAGGAACAATCCGTCAATATAACGCCGGAAAATATTTTAGACGCTCCGCAAAACGAGCTTACGCTTTTGCGCAGGGTGGTGCTGGAACAGCTGAAGCCGAATTTTGATGCGCACAACAAACGCGGGGAAGCGGCGATGCTCCGGACGCACGCAATGTTTCCGTGGAAAAATGTTCCGCACAGCGCATGGAGCAGCAGGGCCATTGCCGCGCTGAATCCTGATATGTTTATTACTTTTGTTGATGAGGCCCCGCTGATACTGGAACGCATGAAGGAAACCAAGCAATGGGCAAAAGCGGATCTGTCTTTAAAAGAAATATTGTGGTGGATGACCTATGAGGTTAATATGGCCAGGGACTGGGCAGATTTACAAAAAAAACCGTTTTATGTTGTGCCCGCCGGAGCCCCGCCGGATTTTCTTTATCAATTGCTTTTTAAGCCAGAAGCCGAAATAGTATATGTAAGCATGCCTATTACCCACGGTTTTGACAAAGAAACCCAGGTTCGCCTGAATAATTTTGTTGATTCCCTTAAAAAATATTTTTTGGTTTTTGACCCGAGATATGTGAAGCCTTTGGACGGATCAAAAGGAGAAATATTCAATATGGCGCTTTCCGATAATATCGTACACAGGGATTTAAATTTATTTTTGAAGCAATCCAAACGGCTGATAGCTTATTGGCCTACGGTCATTTCTTCCCCCGGAATGGTGGACGAAATAGTCAAAGCCTCCGAAGCCAACAAGGAAGTATGGCTGGTCTGGCCGGAAGGGGTAAGCATCAGCCCGTTTTTGCTGCACTACGCGCACAAGGTTTTTACCGAAAAAGAGTTTGCGTCGCATTTAGAAATTAATTTTAATAAAATATGAAATCGGTCGTCATTTGCGGTTCACAGCGTTATAAGGTGGAGATTAAAAAATTTGCCGAGCGTCTGCGTAAACTCGGCGTTCCTGTTGTTTTTGAGCCAAATTTTGACCGCCAGCGGAAGAAAATGCTCGCAGCTACGGAAAAAACGCGCCTTCTCTCAAAATCTTACCGTGACCGCGTTCCCGCGATGGTACACGAACACTTTGACCGCATCCGCAAAGCAGATGTTTGTTATATCTATAATAAGAACGGATATCTGGGCGTAAATACTACTCTTGAACTAGGATTTGCCCATGGAAAAAATATGATAATCTACGCCCTTGAGCCGGAAAATGTTAAAGAAGGAGGGGAAATCTGCCGGGATATTTTATTTACGGAAATCATTGACAAACCGGAAGATTTAATGTTAAGACTGGCCTAGGAGAAAAAATTATATGGCAAAAAAATGCGATAATACGAGCACCGGAATTTTGGTCAGGAACGGCACAAAAATACTTTTGATAGAAAGAAAGCAATACAATTTTGGATTTGCATTGCCGGCCGGACATGGAGATGGCGACAGTCCTTTGGTTTGTGCCAAAAAAGAGCTTGGAGAAGAGGTTGGGCTTACGATGCTTAAGGGTGAGATTGTGTTAAGTATGGCGCTTCCAAATCCCTGTAACAGGGAAGGCGGAACGCATCATGACTGGGGCGTGGTAGAGGCGGTAAAATGGGAAGGCGATGTAAATATTCATCAGCCCGACGACGAGGCAAAAAGCTACCTGTGGGCCGATGAGCGGATGATTTCAGATATTGCGAAACGCCTGGAAGATTTCGCGTCTCTTATCGGGACCGGGCTTGTGCCGGAAAACTTGCCTCAAATAGTAAAAGCCACAAATGAAAATCCGGCCTGGAAACAATCTCCCGGCCTTGAGCCTCCGATGTATTTTTTGTTCAAAGCACTGAAGCTTATCTAGCCCCCGCCTCTCTTGGCGGGATTTTTTTATTGCGGTAAGATTAATGTGCACATGAAATCAATTGTTTTTTGTTCATCGCAGAGGTTTGCAGGCGACCTCCATAAATTTATGGACGAACTTCACGCTTTAGCCAAAGAAAAAGGCATGCGCCTTACAGTGCTCCACCCCGAATTTTCCATGGATATGCACAAATTGCACAGCTTGTCGGAAAAAGAACGGCTACAGCATCCGGCTTACCGAGCGGAGGTGGCAGGAAAAGTTTATGACCATTTATTCCGAAAAGTTAAGGTGGCAGATGTCTGTTTTGTTTATAACAAAGACGGATATCTCGGGGTCAACGTCGCGGGCGAGCTTTTTGCCGCCGCCGTTTTGGGAAAGATGGTTTACGCGCTGGACGAAAAAACTTTGATGGGCCACTATCCGCACGACCTCTACGAAGAGCCCTCTGCCCGCAAACTCATCCACGAAGTCATTTCAACTCCGGAGGATCTGCTGGAAAGGTTGATTTAGATATTTGCTTTTACTAAAAGATTCTGCGGAGCCTTTGCTTTTGCATTTTTTTTTAATTGTGGAATAATGGACGAATATTATGAATCCCGTTAGAAATCGCGGGCGCATAGTTAAAAAACATGCTATATTTGGAAAAGTCAAAATTTATAAGTAATAATTTGGGTCGTAAGGCGCATATTGCGTCTGCGTCCTATTTCTAACGGGATGAATTCAGGAAGAAAAGTCAGGCTTTTAGCTTTAACTATATTGGTAATCGGCCTTTTGGCCGGGTTTTACGATGTAGGCGAGCATTTTTATCTGGCCGGCAATGTTCAGCAATGGATAAAGCCTTTCCGCCTTGGTCTGGACCTGCAGGGCGGGACACATTTGGTTTATCAGGCTGATACAACGCAATTGGGCGGCGGCCAGAGCGCTGACGAAGCGATGGCGGGGCTAAGGGACGTTATTGAGCGGCGCATCAATTTTTTCGGCGTGGCGGAGCCGGTTGTACAGACAGAAAATGTAAGCGGAGACCACAGGCTTATTGTTGAACTTGCGGGAGTCTTCAATATTCAGGACGCTATAAAAAGCATCGGCGAGACGCCTTATCTGGAATTTAAGGAGCTGAAAAAAGACGCCGACGGGAAGCCTTTGGCGACTTCCACCATCAGTCTGCTCGATTTTGTTTCAACGCCTCTTACGGGCAGATATGTAAAAGGGGCGACAATGGACTTTGACCCCAACACGGGCCAGCCGCAGGTTGGCATTGAATTTAACGGAGAAGGCGCGGTTCTTTTTGAAAAGATAACCGAAAACAATATCGGCTCCCCGGTCGCGATTTTTTTGGACGGTGCTCCCATCTCAACCCCCGTAGTCCGAGAAAAGATCTCCGGAGGCAAAGCGCAGATAACCGGAACTTTCACCAACGATGAAGCAAAACAACTGGTAAGGCGTTTCAACGCGGGCGCTCTGCCCGTGCCGATTAGTCTGATATCACAACAAAGTGTTGAGGCGTCTTTGGGTAAAGACGCTCTGGCGAGAAGTATGAATGCCGGCATCTACGGAGCTATTGCCGTAATGTTTTTTATGATCTTTTGGTACCGCCTGCCGGGACTTATCGCGGTTTTGGCGCTTACACTGGTTTATTCTACTTTGACTTTACTTCTCTTTAAATTAATTCCGGTTACGCTTTCTTCCGCCGGCATCGCGGGATTTATTTTGTCCATCGGCATGGCGGTGGACGCGAATATTTTGATATTTGAGCGGATGAAAGAAGAGCTGAAAACAGGGCGAAATCTGGGCACCGCGATGTCGGAAGGATTTAACCGAGCATGGACATCCATCCGCGACTCAAATGTTTCTAGTTTAATTACGTCGGTAATTCTTTATTGGTTTGGAACGAGTCTCGTACGTGGTTTTGCTCTCACGCTTGGTCTCGGTATTTTGGTAAGTATGTTTTCGGCCATCACAGCTTCGCGATTTTTCCTGTTTTCTCTCCCTCATAATTCATCGGCAGGCGGACCGGGCCGCGTCAAAAAATTCCTCTTCGGTACCGGACTTTCGTCTTGATTTTAGGTCTGTAAAGCGCTACGCTCCGACTAATGAAATCGGGGCGTTTATTATTTATAGTATTGCTTCTTAGCGCGGCTTTTCCGGTTTTCGCCAAAGTTGTTATTAATGAAGTGGCGTGGATGGGGACGCAAACTAGCGCGGCGGATGAATGGATAGAGCTTTATTCGGACCATGAATGGAATTTGGCGGGGTGGACTTTGATTACTGCCGACGGAGGCACGAAAATAAATCTCAAAAGCTCAAGCTCAACGGCGAATTATTACTTAATAGAAAGAACAGATGACAGCGCTGTTCCGGATGTTAAAGCCGATCTGGTCTTGCCGTTCGGCAAAGGCCTCTCAAACGACGGAGAAATTTTAATTTTAAAAGATGCCGGCGGGAATATTGTTGACCAAGTTGACGGCTCCAACGGCTGGCCAATCGGCGGAGAGGTGGCGAACAAAAATACTTTACAGCGCGCCAAAAACGATCCGTTGCGCTGGATAACGGCCGTTGCTACGCCGAAAGCGGAGAACGCTGTGTGGGTGGCGCGTCCCATAGAGCCAAAGCCGTCGCCATCGGCAGCCGGTTCTCCGGAGAAGAAGTCATATACCCGCGCCGTAAACACGGTGACAGACGAAAATGTTCAGGGTGAACAGAATAACAGTGAATATCTCTGGCTTTTGGGAGGAATCCTCGGCGGAGCCGTTTTGGGGCTGGTATTTATCATGGCCAAACGTTTGTCCGGTTAATTGGGTTATAATATTAATATGGCCGATAAACCAGTAGTATTTGTTTTCTCGTCTTTTTATGAACCCATGGTTGGCGGTGCGGAAATTGCCGTCAAAGAGATAATCTCGCGCACCGCGCAGGATTTTGAATTTCATATCATTACCCACCGCCTGAATTTTAACCTTCCCGGAGAAGAAAATTACGCGGTAGGAAATGATACGGTTTTTATACACCGTTTGGGATTCGGCACCTCGCCTGACCGGATGTTTTTGTTCCCTTTTTTGGCGGCGCGGAAAGGCTTTGCTCTGACAAAAGAATTTAAGGACAGAAAAAAACTTTTATGGGGTGTGATGGTTTCGTACGCATCGGTGGGCGCGTTTTTTGTTAAAATATTCAAAAAAAATATTCCATTTCTGCTAACTATTCAGGAGGGCGACGGGGAATGGAATGTAAAAGCAAAAAATTTCGGCCTCTCGGCCTTGTGGTGGAAACTGCTGCTTAAAAAAGCAAATCATGTGACTGCGATAAGCAATTATCTCGAGCAAATCGTAAAAGAAAAAGGTTACCGCGGAACAGTTGAGATAATACCCAACGGAGTAGATGAAAGGCTTCTTTTGATTCCGCGTCCGGAATTTCCGGGAGAAAAAGTGATTTTTTCTTCTTCAAGGCTCGTCAAAAAGAACGCGCTGGAAGTGCTCTTAAAAGCGGCGGCACGGTTGAAGAGTGATTTTTCCGCCCAAGGCGGACCAGCCTCGGGCTGGAAAGTTATTATTGCCGGAGACGGGCCGGAAAAGAAAAGCTTGGCGGAATTCAGCGAAGCGCTGGGCCTTAAAGACAGGGTGGAATTTTTGGGCCATGTGCCTTACGAAAATCTGATAAAACTTTATTCAGGCGCGGATATTTTTGTGCGTCCCTCGCGTTCTGAAGGCTTGGGAAGCGCGTTTCTGGAAGCAATGGCGGCGGGGCTTATTACTATCGGCACGCCGGTCGGCGGGATAACGGATTATTTATGGGAAGGTAGAACGGGTTTTTTGGCCATACCCGACAATGTTGACAGCCTTGTTGAGGCGATAAGAACCGCGCTTGTTCTGGCTCCCTCAAGAAAAGCGCAGATAATAGGCAATGCCCGCGCGCTCATCCGCACAAAATATTTATGGAGCGATGTAGCGTCAAAGACAAAAAACGTTTTTATTAAACTTTTATGAAAATATTAATAGCCACGGGCATTTACCCGCCCGATATCGGCGGGCCCGCGACATACAGCAAATTACTCAAAGAAGAACTGCCCGGGCAGGGGATAGAGGTTACGGTTGTTACGTTCGGAAAATTAAAAAAATACCCCTGGGTTCTGCGCCAGCCGGTTTATTTTATTAAAGTTCTTTTGGCGGCGCGGAATGCGGATATTATATATGCGCAGGATGTTTTAAATTCCGGCATTTCGGCATTGATTGCGGGGAAATTGTGGAAAAAAAAGTTTTTGCTGAAGATTGTCGGGGATTACGCGTGGGAACAGGGAGTCGGGCGCTTCGGGGTCAAAGAAATTTTGGATGATTTTTTAGAAAACCTGCCTGCGCAGGCAGGAAAATACGGTTTTAAAGTTGAGCTTTTCAGAAAATTGGAGCGCCGGGTCGCGAACAATGCCGAAAAAGTCATAGTGCCGAGCAATTATCTGAAGAAGGTTGTTTTAAAATGGGGAGTGGACCCTCAAAAAATCATTGTTATTTACAACGCATTCGACGCACCGCAGGGAACATCAGCCTCAATTTCCAAAGAAGACGCAAAGAAACAGATTGGGTTGGAAGGAAAAATAATTGTATCGGCCGGGCGGTTGGTGCCGTGGAAAGGATTTGACGCGCTTATTGAAATAATGCCGGAGCTTTCAAAAAAATTCGGCGACGCGCTGGACGAGCGTGCGGGTTTAAAACTTATTATTATCGGCGAAGGACCGGAAAGAAACCGCCTGGAATCAGTACGGAACAGGGCATGGCTTGTTGAAAAAGTTATATTTACGGGAGCGCTTTCGCGCGATGCGGTGCTGGACTACTTAAGGGCGGCTGATGTATTCGCACTTAATACGTCATACGAGGGTTTGTCGCATCAGATATTGGAAGCAATGGCTTTGGGCGTACCGGTCGTCACGACAGATGTGGGAGGGAACCCGGAGCTTGTAATAGACGGAATAACAGGATTTTTAGTTGAGTTTAACGATAAGTTTGCTTTTGCGGAAAAAATAGACAAGATTTTGTCGGATAAAAGTTTTGCCACTGCAATGTCCGAAAATGCCAAGAAAAAAGCGGAAGAATTTTCAAAAGAGAGAATGATAAATGAGACTATAAAAATTTTAAAACAATGATGGTTCTGATGATAAGCGGGGATCCGGGAGTTTTGGACCCGGAGTCCGCGGTTGCTAAAAGAATGGAAGAGTACCGCCGGGCTTTCGGCGGGCTGGATATTTTGATTTGCCGGGGAAATATTTTTAATTATATTTACGGATTTTTCCGCGGGCTGAAAATCATGCGGCGGAAAAAACCCGATGTAATTACGGCCCAAAGCCCGGAGCACGCCGCGCTCGCATGGGTATTTTCTAAAATATACGGCGTCCCGTGGCAAATGCAGATTCATACCGATATTTTCAGCCCGCATTTTATCAAACACTCGGTGTTGAACAAGATTCGCGTTTTTCTGATTAAGTTTTTGCTTCCGCGCGCGGATGGCATCCGCGTGGTTTCGGAGAAAATCAAAGAATCCATAGCGGATTATGATAAATCGCTCGCCGGCCGCGTTGCGGTTCTTCCGGTATTTGTTGATATTGAAAAGATCAGAAAAACCGCCGTAAAAATTGATTTACACAAAAAATATCCCGGTAAATTTATTATTTTAATGGCCTCGCGTATTACGAAAGAAAAAAATATTGATATGGCGGTCGGAGCTGTAGCTCAAGTTTTTCAAGACCTTGCGCAGCGCGACGGCGCGAGCAGAGCAATCCCGCAGCAGCGGGATATGCGTGTCCTTGAAAAATTTGACGGTACAGCGAGACCAATGCTTTTAATCGTCGGTGACGGGCCGGAAAAAGAGCGCTTGCGGATTTTGGCGGACAGCCTTGGATTGAAAGAATCAGTTATTTTTGAGTCTGCGGTAGATTTTGAAACTCTGATTTCGTATTATAAAACTGCCGACCTGTTTCTTTTGACCTCGTTTTATGAAGGTTGGCCACTCGCACCCATTGAAGCTCTTGCGTCCGGTCTTCCGGTTATTGTGACTGATGTTGTGCGCGGGCACGAAATCATAAAAGACGGCGTTAACGCGGCAATTGTACCTGTCGGGGATAGCCGCGCTTTGGCACTGCGGATATCGCAATTTATTGCAAATCCGGAACAATTGGCAAAATTTAAAAAAAGCGCGGAAAATTCTTTTCCAAGCCCCATGTCAAAAGAAAAATATTTGGAACTTTATGCCGGGCTTCTAAAAAATCTCACCAAATCAAAAGTTTGCTATGTTTTGCCTCTTTATGAAGAGGGTACGGATACCCACTTTTTTTATAATTATCTGATGATTAAAAGATTGGCGGCAGGGAATGAGTTGGATTTGTTTGTTATAGTCGAGAAATGTCGAACATCGAATGTTCGACATTTGGGGGCATCAGCTTATGTCCAAAAATTTAAATTTCCGCCGTTAAGATTTTTGGAAATGCTGTTTATCTGTTTAAGGCTCCGCCTTTCAGGCTATAAAAATTTCTACGTGCATTATTCTTATTATGGAGCGCTCTCCGCTTGGCTTGTGGCCTGCCTGCCGGCGAGGCAGGGAGGAAAAGTTTTTTATTGGAACCGCGGAATGCCGTGGCTGTTCAAAAGGAGTTGGTTTGAAGAGAAACTGCTTAGGTTTGTATTACGGCACACTATTTTAGTAACGGGGCCGGAGTCTTTGGCGAAAGAATATACGGAGCGTTACGGCGTAAAAGAATACCGCGTTGTATCAAATTGGGTGGATGTGAAAAGATTCGCGCCAGTAGCGAATTTGTCTCGGAGCGAAGTTTTGCAAGGACACGCATATTCGCCTGTTGGCGAATTGCTCTGCTCGCACCGTCGTGCTGCGCAAGGTCTTGCAAAACTTCCTCCTTCGCCAAATTCAGGCAAACACATTGCGCTTTTCGTCCATCATCTTTCCAAACGCAAAGGCGCGGATTTAATTCCTGAAATCGCGAAAGGATTCGGTGATGACGTTTTGTTTTTGGTTGTGGGCGACGGACCTGAAAAAGAAAATCTGGAAAAATGCGGAGTTCCTAATATTAAAGTTCTTGGCAAAGTGTCGAATAGCGAAATCCCTAAATTTTTTCATGCCGCGGATATATTTTTCATGCCTTCGCGCGAAGAGGGCTCTCCGCGTGTTATATTGGAAGCAATGGCTTCGGGGACGCCGTTTGTCGCTTCCGACATCGGCGGCATCAGGGAATTGATTCCCGAAAGCCTTGTTCAATTTTTATGCAAACCGGAAGATGTTAAATGCTTCCGGGATAAAATAAATATACTTTTGTCCGATAAAGCGTTATATGAGAAAGCGGAGAGAGATTGCGTTGATTACGCCCAAAACTTTGATGTTGCAAAGGGCGTTAAAGAATTTATAGATTTATTCAAAAAAACATGATTTTAAAAATAGCAAAAGGTATTTGGCGCAAAAAAAGTCTCCTGCGAACCTTAATGAATCTGGAGCTCGCCAACTATTCCGTCCGCGGAAAAGTTTTGGATATCGGCGGGGGAGTGAATCCCAGTTATTTTGAGTTTTTAAAAAAAGAAGAAGGTGCTGAAATCATCAATATTGACTTTAAAAGTCTGCATGAAATCGGTAAAACTATAGACCTTGAGAAAGATCCGCTGCCTTATTCCGACGGGTCCATTGACCATGTTTTGGTTTTTAATCTTTTTGAACATATTTATAACTATAGGTTTTTGGCGGGCGAGATAAAAAGGGTTCTGAAGCCCGGCCGGCAAGTTTTGGGTTTTGTGCCTTTTATGATGAGTTACCATCCGGATCCGCGGGATTATTTCAGATATACAAAAGAAGCGCTCCGCAATATATTTGGCGAAACTGGTTTTAAAAACATACAAATCATAGAGGTCGGTCTGGGTCCGTGCGCTGTAAGTTATAATATTTACGCTTCTTTTCCTTTTCCGCGCTTCATAAAATTAATCGCGCTGCCGTTTTATTATTATTTTGACCTTGCGCTGATTAAACTGAGACCGAAGCTTAAGGAAAAATATCCTCTCGGATACGTGTTTATTTTGGAAAAATAATATGAAATTGATTTATATCGCCAACTTCCGCATGCCTACGGAAAAAGCTCACGGATATCAGGTTGCCAAAATGTGTGAGAGCTTTGCTACGCAAAGCCACAGATCATACGCTGATTACGAACGCGGAAATAACGCTGATAAAATTGAAATAGAGTTGATAATTCCTACCAGACGCAATGAAATAAAAGCAGATTTGTTTGAATATTACGGGATTGAAAGAAATTTTAAGGTTATGCAAATTTTAACTCCTGATTTTATTGCCATGACGCCGCTGTTTTTAAGAAAAATAGGTTTTATTCTTCAGAGTATTTTTTTTCTTATAAAGCTTTTAACCGTAAAATCCTCCGCGGACTCCGTTATTTATTCTCGTAATCCGGAAATTGTATTTCTTTTTTCGCGCCGCGGCTACAAAACGGTCTTTGAATCGCACCGCTGGCCACAGAGCAAAATTTGGCTGCATAAATATTTCATAAAAAAAGCCGTAAAAGTTATTGCCGTGACGAACACTTTGGCGGAGCTTTATAAAAAGTGCCGCCTGCCTGCCGGCAGGCAGGGCTTTAAAGAATCTGATATCTTAGTTGCTCGCGACGGGGTAGATTTGAAAATATTTGATATCAATATTTCAAAAGAAGATGCGCGCGCAAAGCTTGGTCTGCCGCAAAATGCGGTTTTGCTCGGTTATACGGGCGCCACGCACACTATGGGCATGGGAAAGGGACTGGAAGATATGACAGAGGCTGTTGCAGAGATTTTGAAAAGCAGGCAGAATGTTTTTTTGGTTTCAGTCGGAGGAAATAAAACTTACACGGAAGGGAATAATCTATTTATAGAAAGAGTTCCGCGCGCAAAGCTCGCCCTCTACCAAAAAGCCTTTGACGTCCTGCTTATGCCTTTCCCCAAAACCACTCATTATTCCTACTATATGTCTCCGATGAAAATGTTTGAGTATATGGCCTCCAAGCGCCCCATTGTCGCGTCAAATCTTCCCAGTGTCAGAGAAGTTTTAAACGAAAATAATGCCATTTTGGTTGAAGCAGGGAACCCCAAGGCTTTGGCGGCCGGAATTGAAAAAATATTGAATGACTCTGCTTTAGGCCGACAATTGGCGGCGAGAGCATATGAGGATGTTCAGAGTTATACTTGGGAGAAGAGAGCAACAAAAATTATAGGATTCATTTTTTAATCTTATGAGATTGCTTTACGCCACTTCAATATCTTATCCGTCCGGACTTGCCAACCGCATGCAGATTTTGGCCATGTCCAAAGCTTTTGGCGTAAAAATGGGAAATAATTTTTGGCTTGGAGGAGAAAATATAAAATCGGACGGCGTGAATTTCCAAATTTTAAATTTCAAAACAGAAAAAAGCTATCTGCTCGCGCCGAAATATTTGAAATTCGCAAAAAAAAACAATGTAGATATTATTTATTGCCGTGAACCGAAACTGCTTTTGTTTTTGGGGATTTTCGGAAAAATTTCAGGTAATAAAGCCAAATTCGCCTACGAAGTGCACAGAATAATAGAAAACGATTTTTTGAACGGTTTGGCCGAAAGAATAATTTCTTTTTTTGCGGATTATTATATTTGCGTAACAAAGCATCTCACCGATATGTATCTGGAAAAATACGGACTTGATAAAAAGCAGATGTTTGTTGCTCCGGACGGAGTGGACCTCAAAATTTTTGATATAAGCGCCTCTAAAGAGGAAGCGCGCGCAAAGCTTGGTCTGCCTCAAAACATGAAAATAATAGGCTACTGCGGGCGTTATAAGACTATGGGGGAGGATAAAGGTTTTTTTGATATTTTGGAGGCGCTGAAGTTTTTACCGCAAAATGTGATATTTGTTGCTATGGGAGGCAAGCCAAGACATGTTGTGGAATATCAAAAGGTCGCCGATGATATGGGGCTTAGCGGAAGGGCTTTTTTCAGGGACCACCAGACGCAGGATATTGTAGCCCTCTACCAAAAAGCCTTTGACGTCCTTCTTATGCCTTTCCCCAAAACCACCCATTACTCCTACTATATGTCTCCGATGAAAATGTTTGAGTATATGGCCTCAAAACGGCCAATTATCTCTTCCGATCTCCCAAGTACAAGGGAAGTCCTGAACGAAGGCAATTCCGTACTTGTGGAAGCCGGAAACCCCAAAGCTCTTGCCGAGGGTATCAAAAAAGTTCTGGACGACCCCGCTTTGGCCCAAAAAATATCCGCACAAGCACATGAAGATTCAAAAAAATACACCTGGGATAAAAGAACCGAAAATATTTTAAAATTTTTATGAACAAAATCAGTTATTTTTTAAATTTATTTAAAAGAAGCTTTTGGGAATATAAATTTCATATGGTGGTTTTGACCGCTTTGGGTGTTTTGAGCGGCATTTTCGGCGGCATAGGCGTGAATGCGCTAATCCCCGCATTCTCTTTGGCAATAGGAGCGGGGAACGCGGGAGATGATTTTGTTTCAAGAAATATCGAAAAATTGTTCGCGGCTGCCGGAATTGAGCTTACGATTGCGTCTGTGCTTCTTTTTATAATTTTACTTTTTATTTTAAAAGCAGCCGTTTCTATCCTGTTTTCATACATTAATACATCTATTACCTCGCGCTATAGCGAAAAAACCAGGAATAGGGTTCTTTATAATTTTCTTCGCGCACGCTGGCCCTTTCTTATGAAGCAAAAGCTGGGGCATCTGGAGAGAATTCTTATGGTAAATGTTGACCAGTCCACCTCTCTGCTGGCACAAATTGGCTACGCTATAATGTCTTTTTCTAATTTGTTGGTGTATACGGCAGTGGCTGTAAATATTTCTTTGCCCATAACCGCTATGACTTTTGTTTTCGGTGTTTTGGTCTTTTTTGGGTTAATGCGGCCTTTGACTTCTCGCGTACGTGCATTTTCATCCGAGGCAGAGCTTATAAACAGGCAGGTTGCTCATTCGATAAACCAAAGCATGCTCGGGCTTAAGTCTATCCAGGCTTCCGGCGCGGGAGAAGAGGTGGCCAAAGGTGCGGCAAATTATTTCGGCGGCCTGCGCTCTCTCAATGTTCGCTCGAATATTTTGAACATTTTTACTGGCATGCTTATTGAACCTTTAGGCATCATATTTATTAGCGGAGTGTTCGCTTATTCTTATTATACGTCTGCGGATTTCAACATTGCGGCTTTAGCAACCGTCATTTATCTTATCAGGCAGATCTTTTCATACATTGAGCAGGTGTACACACATGTTTTGGGTTTTACCGCCAAGGCGCCATATGTGGAAATTTTACTGAAGCACGAGGAAGATGCCATTAAAGAAAAAGAAGAAGATGCCGGTTTTGCGTTATTTATATTTATTAATGAACTTATGTTTACTGGCGTAGATTTTGCTTATGAGGGGGGGGCGTCAGTCCTTAAAGGAGCGGATTTTGCGGTTCGGAAAGGCGAATTTGTAGGCATAATCGGTCCCTCGGGTGCCGGCAAAACAACTATCGTGGATCTAATCCTGCGTCTTTTGAATCCCTCGGGTGGGTGTATTTTGTTGGATGGAAAAGATATCTCAACTATAAGCATGAAAGAATGGCGGCGTAATATCGGCTATGTTTCGCAGGATATTTTTTTGATGAACGATACTATTTCAAATAACATCAGATTTTTCGACAGCTCAATAACGGATGAAAAAATTGCGGAGGCAGTTAAAATGGCAAATATTTATGATTTTATAATGGAACTTCCGGAAAAATTTGATACAGTTGTAGGAGAGAGAGGGGTTTTGCTTTCCGGCGGGCAGCGCCAGCGGCTTATTATCGCGCGGGTTTTGGCACGTAAACCCCAGCTCCTTATTTTGGACGAGGCTACAAGCGCTTTGGATAATGAATCGGAAATAAAAATACAGAAAGTGATAGAAAACCTTAAGGGTAAAATAACTGTTATAGTTATTGCACACCGTCTTTCCACGCTCATGAATTCGGATAAAATATTATCATTAAAAGACGGCAAAATAGCCGAATCAGGTTCACCAAAAGAACTTCTTAAAAATAAAGAATCTTACTTTTTCAAGGTTTATAATATAAGGGAATAAATTTATGAAACTTTTTTTAATTTTTGCGTCAAAATATTCAGAATCACGTGAAATGTTATCCGTGTTTAAAAAAAATGGCCATGAGATTTTGTACTGGGTCTATACAGATATGGACGGCAATGCGCGTGAGGAAATGAAAGGAACAATTTGTCATAACCACTATGCCGCATGGGCCGGAAATCCAGCCGAAGGAGTGGACATTAATGAATTCGCGCCTCCCGGCAAAGACCTGATAGAAAAGATGTATAAAGTCGAATCTTTAGTGCTGACTATGATGAATAAAAAATTCGATACTCGTTGCGTGGATGATCGAAGGCATGTATATTATGGGATGCTTCAGTATTGGAAAGGAATTTTGGATAAATATAAGCCAGATGCGATAATTATACCTGTTGTTCCGCATACCGTTTATAATTTTATTCTTTACGAACTTGCAAAACTGGCCGGAATAAGGACCATTATGTTCGAGGATACATGGGTAATTGATCGGTTGTTGGCTTATGAAGATTGGATGGAAGGAAGCAAAAAATTGCATGAAGCTATGGCAAAAAATACTGGAAAAAATTTTTCACCGTCTGACCTCAGCAACGATCTAAAGGAATACTACTTTAAACAGACCAATCCACAAGTTGATTCAACCCCGGTTTACATGGATTATTGGAAAAATAAATACTCTCTGCTGAATAAGTTTTTTGCCAGATTGAAACTTACCAAAGAGAGCCTATTAGACGGCACAATTTATCGGAAAGTTCCCCAGTTTATTGTGAAGCAGTTCCAGATTAATCTGAAAAAAGAATATGAAGCTTTACAGTCAAACCCCGATCTTTCAAAAAAATTCGTTTACGTTCCTTTGGGCTTCCAGCCCGAGCGCACCACGAGTCCACAAGGAGACATGTTTGTTGATCAGATCTTAACTGTGAAAATATTATCTTTCTCTCTTCCGAAAGATTGGCTGATCTATGTTAAAGAGCATCCGGCGCAATGGTGGCTGAGAATGGGTATAAACTACTCAAGTGCGCGTTATAAAGGTTATTATAACAGGCTCGCAAGTATACCGAATGTGAAATTGGTTCCCGTTAATGATAATTCTTATGAACTTATCGGCAAATCTCAGGCGGTCGCGGTAGTTACAGGGACTGCCGGCTGGGAGGCGGTGCTTCGTTCAAAACCAACATTAATATTCGGTTATCCATGGTATCGGGATTGCCCTGAAGTATTTCGTATAAACGATACAAAAACGTGCAATGCGGCATTAAATAAAATTGTCGGAGGATATAAGGTAAGCCAGCAAAACCTCGTAAATTTTCTTAAAAGTTTTGATGAAGCGACGGATGTGGCATATATCGAAGGTTTTATTGACAAGATTTCTAAACTGACCAGAGAAGAGAGTGCGCTCAAGGTGGCGTCTTTAATGCTTTTTTGGTTGGAAAATAAAAAATGAAAATTCTGCCTCTAACAAGAGAAAAATATCAGGAGTGGGACGAGTTTTGCCGAAAAAGCGACGAAGCTTGGTTTTGGCATACCTCGGAGTGGATTGAGTATGTTTTAAATTATAAACCAGACTTGGGACCGAAGAATATGTCTTTTTTTGTTACTGACGGCCAAAAAATAGTCGCCATTTGCCCATTGATTCTGCAGTCAATGGATGGGAATAGTGAATTTTATTACGGCGCTGATTATGGTCAAGTACCAGCTTTTTTGAATGAGCTTTCATCCAGAGAAAACACTAAAATTATGAAGCTGGTCTTTAATCATTTGGATGAGCTGTCTAAGGCGGAAAACGTTATAAGGCTAAGTATGCGGTTTCCGTCCTTGGATAAAGCGTTTTTGGAGGATAAGAAAAACAATTTTAATTATTTAACCAAGTTTAATTTTTTGGATAGCTCAATTGCCGCACAAATTATTGATTTAAGAAAAATCGAAAGTGAATTATGGGGAGATTTCACCCATGGTTTAAGAGAAACGATCAACAAAGGCATGCAATGTTATAAAATAAATATATTTGATAATAACAATATCACAGAAACAAAATTCAGAGAATATCAGGAACTTCATAAAATTGACGCAGGAAGAGTAACAAGGCAGCAGAAGACCTTTGATCTGATGCTGGATTTTATTAAGAAAGGTTATGCTGTTCTTGCCGAAGCGGAGAAAGACGGAGTCTCAACAAGTTTTGCCTATATATATATTTATAAAAAAAGCGCTTATTATGGATCGAGTTGTAAGGCGAAGCACAATGAAATCGTTCCTTCGGGCCACTTATTACAGTGGCACATTATCCAATGGTTAAAAAACCACGGATATTTATTTTATGAAATTGGCGGGCAGAGATACGGCAATACATTATTTAATTTCCCTGACAAAAAAGAGCTGGGTATCAGCACATTTAAAAGGAGTTTTGGGGGGTTTACTGTTCCGCTTTTTTGGGGAGAAAAATATTACGACAAAGATTTTTTTCTAAAAACGTACGGTGAGCGGATCAGACGATATGCGGAATTTATGTAAGCAAAACCTTTTGCTTGCCAAATGAGTTAAATTGTTATAAACTAACCGATAATTATGTCTGACCAATCATTTTTAAGCGGAAAGACGATTTTGGTAACCGGAGGGACCGGTACTTTCGGGCACGCTTTTATACCAAGGCTTTTGGCTATTCCGGGAATAAAAAAGATTATCGTATTCAGCCGGGACGAATTTAAACAAAGCATAATGCAGAACGAAATCAAAGATTCGGAGGATAAAATGCGCTATTTTTTAGGGGATGTGCGCGACGCCGCCAGGCTTGACCGTGCGTTTAACGGAGTAGATATTGTTGTCCATGCGGCCGCTTTAAAGCAAGTTCCTGCGATAGAATATAATCCTTTGGAGGCAATCAAAACCAATGTTTTAGGAACTCAAAATGTTGTTGACGCGGCTTTAAACAACAATGTGGAAAAAGTACTGTTTGTGTCTTCAGACAAAGCGGTGTATCCCATAAATCTTTACGGAGCCACTAAGCTTTGTGCGGAAAAGCTTGTGGTGGCGGCAAATGCGTACAGCGATTCAAATAAAGCAGGAACCAAGTTCAGCGTTGTCAGATATGGGAACGTAATCGGGAGTAGAGGAAGCATAGTTGAGCTTATAGAAAAACAGCGTCCCACCGGAGCGATTACTCTTACAGATGACCGCATGACAAGATTTTGGATAAAAGTTTCAAAGGTGATGAATGTAATCTTTGAAACTTTGGAGCGCATGGAGGGCGGAGAAATATTTGTGCCCAAGATGAAAAGTTTGAAGGTTATAGATGTAGTGAAAACTTTAGCGTCAGAATGCGCCATAAATGTTATTGGTATTAGGCCCGGAGAGAAGCTGCACGAAATTTTAATTACCGAGAACGAGGCTAAAAGAACAAGAGATGTGGGAAACTTTTATGCTATTGTGCCGGAAATCACGAATAAAGAAACTTCCCGTGTTCTTCCTTCATACAATACAAGACCGTTATTCAATGCCAATTCTATTTACATGAGCAATCACGGAGACTTTCTTTTGCCTATAGAAAAAGCAAAAGAAGTTCTTGAGTCATAATGATACCTTATAGCCACCAATCAATTGGTGATGATGATGTAGAAGCTGTTTTTGGTGTTTTTAAATCCGACTGGCTGACGCAGGGTCCGGAAGTACGCGAATTTGAAGAGGCTCTGGCTAAATATACAGGCGCGGAATATGCGGTTGTTTTCTCAAACGGAACGGCTGCTCTGGAGGCGGCTTATTTTGCCGCGGATTTAAAAAAGGACGATGAAGTCATAACAACTTCTTTAACTTTCGCGGCGACAGCGAACGCGGCTTTGTGGCAGGGCGCAAAAGTTGTTTTCGCGGACATTGAGGCGGATTCAGGGAATATTGATCCCAATGAAGTTGAGAAAAAAATTACGCCTAAAACCAAAGCAATTGTTCCGGTTGACTATTCTGGTCTTCCCGTGCGGCTGGACGAACTTAAAGCTTTGGCTGAAAAACATAAATTGTTATTAATAGAGGACGCCGCACACGCTTTGGGGGCAGAATACCTTTCGACGGGCTCAAGGCAAGTAAAAAAAGTGGGAAGTATTGCCGATATGACGATGTTGAGTTTTCACCCCGTAAAATCTATTGCGACGGGCGAGGGAGGCGCAATTTTAACCGGCCGGAAAGATTTTTACGAAAAACTACTGCTTTACCGCGGCCATGGCATCACAAAAGATAATTTAACAAAAAAACCGGAAGGCGATTGGTATTATGAGATGCAGGCGCTGGCCCACAATTACCGTATGACGGATATTCAGGCCGCTTTAGGGGTGTCGCAGTTAAAAAAACTGGATAAATTCATTGAAGCGCGGAAAAAAATAGCTGTGCGGTACGGCGAAGCGTTCGCCGGAAATAAAAATTTAATTTTGCCGAAAGAATATGAAGGCGCATCTTCGAGTTGGCACTTGTATCCTCTGCGCCTCAAGGACGCGGGCAAGCGCGCGGAAATTTTTAAAAAACTGCGCGACGCGGGCATCGGAGTTCAGGTCCATTACATTCCCGTATATTTGCACCCTTATTATCAAAAACTTGGCTACAAAGCGGGGCTTTGTCCGAAAGCCGAAGTGTTCTACGAATCTGAAATTTCCATACCGATTTTCCCGGACTTAACTGAAAAAGATCAGGATTTTGTAATCCAAAAAGTAAACGAATTGACATGAAAGAAGAAGATATACGCCCAAAAAAAAATATGCTTGAAGAAAAAAGACTGCGCGCCGAGGATATTAAACATTTAATGGAACGAAAGAATGAATTTGTAAAAATACCATGTCCGGCGTGTGAGTCAGATGAAAATCGGTTTAAATTTTCGAAAGAAGGTTTTAATTTTAACGAATGCGCTAAATGCTCAACTTTATTCATTAACCCGCGGCCGACTAGGGATATGCTGTCGGAATATTATACGGCATCGAAGAGCATTAAATATTGGAATGATAATATTTTCCCGGCTTCTGAAAACACACGCCGCGAGCAAATATTCGTTCCTCGGGCAAAAAAAGTTATTGAATTGTGCAAGAAATTCGGAGTTACTACGGATACTATTGTAGACATCGGGGCCGGTTTCGGGACTTTTATGGAAGAAATCAACAAATTGAATGTATTCAAAAGAGCTGTTGTTATTGAGCCTTCGCCGGATTTAGCGGAAACTTGCCGTAGAAAGGGCCTTGAAGTTATTGAGAGCACGATAGAAGACGCAAAGTTAAGCGGTGCAAACGTTATTACAAACTTCGAATTAATTGAACATCTTTTTTGGCCAAAAGATTTTTTATTTGCGTGTAGCAAGATACTTTCCAAGGGCGGTGTTTTTATTCTTACAACCCCAAATATTAAAGGTTTTGACCTGCTGACTTTAGGGGAGCTATCGGATAATATTGAGGGGCCCAATCATCTTAATTATTTTCATCCGGATTCTCTAAGCCGTTTGTTGGAAGTTTGCGGTTTTGAGGTTGTTGAAGTTTTAACGCCGGGAAAACTCGATGCCGAAATTGTGAGGGAAAAAATTTTAGCAGGCAAATTGGATATTTCAAAAAGTCCATTTTTGAGGAATACTTTAATTGACCAATGGGAAACCAAAGGCGAAATATTTCAATGCTTTCTGGCGGAAAACAATCTTTCTTCGCATTTATGGATTGTAACCAGAAAAGTATAAACGAATTTACGAAATAAAAAAAACAAGGCGCGCGGGCCTTGTTTTGTGCTGTTGTTATGTTAACTTTTCAAAGCGTCTTAGCAGATTTTCAAGAGTTGAGTCATCAAGATTGTATGTTTCAACGATTTCTTTAAATTTTTCTTCGACTACGATTTTATGGCGGATCAATCTTGTTATTCCGTAGCTTGCGCCTATAGGGGCCATTGGATGCCCTCCGGTTTTATATCCATCGGTGTGTTCATGGTGTTCAACAATCCCGTTTTGAGTTAGGAGAAGCGTTTTTGTATCAAAGGATTTTCCTCCAAACCCAAACGCTCCCAAAATTTTCAAAGTATCCCGCCAGTTATCTTTCTTGCTCGCGAGTACTTGGTCTGCTCTTAACTCTTTCAAACTCGGAATTTCCGATAGTTGCTTAAGGGTGAATGCCGCTCTATCTATCGCCGTTTTGCGCTGTGTTTCTGTCAGCGTGTCGCTTGGTCTCATAGTTTTTGCCTCCTTTTTGGCATGTAAGTTAGTATCCGATAAAAATGCACGCAAGTCCGAGCAGGGCCAGTGCCACATATGCCCACTCATCTTTATCAAACGGTTTTGCTTCGAGCTCCTTCCAGTAGTAAATCCCCATAAGCGCGGGGATAATTGCTTCGCCCGCCATGAAATATGGCTGAGCGACCACTTGCGGGAAAGAAAGCGCCCAATAAGCAATTCTAAGTGAGAGCAGAATCCCAAGCGCAAAGATTGCCATATGAACAATATCTTTCTTGGCTAACTGGCCTTGTTTGCCAAGCTCGTTGAGATACGAATTTCCAAAACATGCATACGCCGTGCGAATAAACAAAGAACCGAGATAAAGTCCGCCGGCACCAAAACATAAAACAAACATATTTTGAGAAATATCCACGATTTGGCCATAAAGATGAAATCCTATCGCCATGCCTAGAACTAGCCCCAGCACGCTTCCGGCGATGTAGACCGTTGCCCAACAGACGTCTTTTCTGTGTTCGTATTTTTGTTTTTTGTCCCGCTCTTTTACAAAAAGTAGCAGTAGCGTGGCCGTGACAAACGAACTGCCGTACCAAGAAAACAAAAATTGGTCCAGAGGCAATCCTTTAAACGAATAGTAGTGTTCAGCGAATGCAACTCCGCCCCAGAGCACGCTATATATGCCGAGATAGATATAGAAACTCATCTTTTCTCCGCGTTGATATTCGTGCCAAGCGAAGAGCATGAGGGCGATGACAGAAAAACTTATGCCGCTAATCATCCAGGAATTTCCTAATAAATACTTTGCTTCGTTGAGGATAAAATAAGACAGCGCCATCGGTATAATATCGTCACCGAAGGTAAGCATAGAATTTTTCACGAGAGAAATATCCATGGATTTCCAATGATAGTAACTTGCCACGCCGTTGGCTATGCCGACGAGGACCATCGGCCAGACAAAAGTCGGCAGTGCGCCTTGATTCACAAATACGCCGTAAATGGCTGCGATGCTAAAACAGCAGAGAAATATCAGATAGCTTCGCTTTGTGCGTTGTAGCCCGGATACGTGCTTTTGGTAAGCCCGCATGGGCCCGTATACCAGTAGTGCGTAGAGTAAAATTGGCACCCACCAAATTTGGGCAATTTCGTCCAGCATATTTTTTATTCCTTTCTGTTTTCAACCCGAATTTTCTAAGCTGATGTTAGCACAATACCCCTATTTCGTCAAGGTTTTGCAATGCGAACTCAACAAATAAGCGCAACAATTTTTTTTGTGATAGAGTTATACGTATAATGAGTTATAAAATCTTAATTATCGGGGCGGGGTCTATCGGGACGAGGCACCTAAAAAATCTGCTTAAGCTGGGTTATAAAAATTTGGCTGTTTGTGAGCCTAATGAAAAAAAGCTAAAAACCGTTGCCGAGCTTGGTAATTTTGCTTTGTATAAAAATGTTAAAATAGCCTTAAAAGCAGAGACGCCGGATGTGGTTTTTGTTTGTAATCCCACACATCTTCATGTCCCGACGGCAAGCCTTGCGCTGGACTATGGTGCGCATGTTTTCATAGAAAAACCGCTTTCACACAATTTAGCCGGTGTAGATGCTTTGCTGAAAAAAGCTAAAAAGAAAAAAAGGACAGTAATGGTTGCGTGCAATTGGCGGTTTCATGAAGGATTTAAAAAGCTAAAAGAAGTTTTGGACGGTAATGAATACGGAAAGCCGATTTTGTCTCGTGTGTTCGGTGGGTATTATTTGCCTACGGCTCGAAAAAACGTCAATTACAAAAAAATATACGCCGCGGGCACAAAGGGAGGAGGGGTAATTATTGATTCCGGTGCGCATGGAGTAGACTATTTAGAGAATTTTTTTGGAAAAACAAAGTATGTGACGGCGCTCAAGCGGACCGCGCATGTGCTGGACATCAAAAGCGAAGAGGCGGCTATTATAGGGCTTGAGCATGAAAACGGAGTAATAAGCGCCATAGTGACTGATTATGTCAGCCGGAAATCAAATAGCCGGATAGAAGTGATAACTGAAAAAGGAATTTTGGCACTTGATGTGGCGAATAATACTTTATATTTTGAAGACGAGAAAAAAAATGTATTATTATTCCGCGGTGTTCAAGAATTAAATCATATGTTTGTAGAAGAAATCAGACATTTCCTGGGATGTGCCAAAAATCGCTCGAAGCCGGCTCAGGATTTGTCTGCGGCGAAACACGTTTTAAAAGTTTTATTAGCTGCTTATTATTATAAACCAAAACAAGTATGAAAAAAAAGATCAGCACAAAAAAAGGGGTAGCATTGTGGAATAAAGCAAAAAAAATAATTCCCGGAGGAAATCAGCTTCTTTCCAAGCGTTCCGAAATGTTTTTACCCGACGGATGGCCTTCGTATTACCGTAAAGCCAGAGGAGCGGAGATTTGTGATTTGGACGGAAATAGATTTATTGATATGTCGATAATGGGGATTGGAAGCTGTGTGCTCGGTTACGCGGACCCGGATGTAAATAAGGCGGTCTCACGGGCTATCAAAGAAGGATCAATGAGTACTCTTAACTCGCCGGAAGAAGTTGAATTAGCTGAATTGCTTTTACGTATCCATCCGTGGGCCGGAATGGTTCGCTATGCCAGGAGCGGAGGCGAGGCGGCATCAATTGCCGTCCGCATCGCACGCGCGTATACCGGAAGAGATAAGGTCGCGTTTTGCGGCTATCATGGGTGGCACGATTGGTATTTGTCTGCGAATTTGGCAAAGAAAAAGAATTTGGACGGACATTTGCTTCCCGGATTGGAGCCAAAAGGCGTACCGAGAGGCTTGCAGGGTTTGATGTTCCCGTTTCATTACAACAAGATTGATGAATTAAAAAAAATTATCGCTTCTCATAAGGATATAGGAGTTATAATTATGGAGCCTATGAAAGGACAGGAGCCTCAAAAAGGGTTTCTTGAGAGCGTGCGGAAAATAGCAAATGAAATTGATGCCGTATTGATTTTTGATGAAATAACGATCGGATGGAAGCTTGTTTTTGGCGGAGCTCATCTGAAATACGGTGTAAATCCGGATGTTGCGATCTTTGCCAAGGCAATGAGCAACGGATATCCAATGGCCGCGGTTATCGGCAAAAAAGATGTGATGCAGTCTGCACAGGATACATTTATTTCCAGTACTTATTGGACTGAGCGTATCGGGCCGGTTGCTGCGCTTGCTACCATTAAAAAAATGAAGAAACTCAATGTTGTTAAGCATTTGGCTTGGGCCGGGCGAACAGTCAGGGATATATGGCAGAATTCGGCAAAAAAACACGGCCTTAAAATTGCTCTTGCAGGTTCGCTTCCTTTGAGCAGTTTCGTATTTGATTATGAGGGCAAAAGCCAGATTTTAAAGACATTATTCGTGCAGGAGATGCTTGACAGGGGATTTCTTGCTTCCACTCTGTTATTTTCTTCATATGCACACAAATCCCGCCATTTCAGGTTATATGCAAAGGCGGTTGATATTGCTTTTGGAAATATAAAGCACGCATTAGACTCCGGCAATCCTAAGAAATTTCTCCGCGGGCCCGTAGCCCACTCCGATTTTAAAAGGCTTACTTAATTTAAACAATAAAAAAACGGCTAACCTGTTGCGGTTAGCCGAGTAATTTGATAAGTTCAACCGCTTTTTTTGCCGTTGAGCCAGGAACGGGAGGTTCCGGATAATTTTGCATTTGGTTTATTTTCATTTGTTTTGCGGGCAAACTATCCGTTTGCAAAAGCACAGCCATAGTTTTCTCTAAAAGATCAACCGATTCTTTGTGCACCACCAAGGCTGCTCCGTTGTTTTCCAGCTCCCAATTAATTACCCTGCTTCCTTGCACAGCTTCTGTATCGGCCAGCAAATTTTCGCAGTAAAAACCAATTACCGGTTTTCTTTGGAAAGCCGCGGCTACTGCAAGCGTTGACAGGGCTGTGACCAGCAGGTCGCAGGCTAATACTAGTGTTGCCGACGGTAAAATATCGCGGGTGAAAATCTTTACGGGAACGTCTTTATCGGAAAGATTCTGATACATGTCGGGAAGGTAAGTATTATCTCCCGGATGGATGCCTATCGCAACAACAGGTTTATGTTTTTGGATTCTTTCACGATGAGCAGCTGCAACTACGGATTCAAATAGCGGCAGATTGATCCGCGGGCCTTTATCGCCCGGTATGAAGATCAGCGCCCGATCATTTTCCACCACCGCTTTTTGCCGAGCTTCTGCTACTGAACACGAAGGGTAAAACTCTTCATGCAAAAGATTTCCTACCGCAGCAACTTTTTTGGCTCTTGGGTATAGCGTCTCGGCTTCCGAGACTTCTCTTTGATTACTGACCAAAAGCAGGTCGGCGATACCGCGAAGCGCAATCGCGCCTTTAATACGGAAGGCGTACCACCCCGGCGCATAGACAACAATCGGCATATCTGGTCTTGCCTTTCGTACAGCAACCGCGAGCTTTACTTCTGTTTCGTGGAATTCAGAAATTGCAGTAATCAATATGCCTGCTTCCGATGCTTGCTTTACCATCTCATACGTTAGCGTGAGATTTTTGCCTTTTCCTAAAACTTTAACTGTTTCATATCCCTGATTCTTCAGCTCTGCGTCGATTTTTTCTATACACGCCGACTCGCCAAAGTCATTGGCGACCAGAAAAGCCTTTTTCCCCATTTTTCAGCCCATCCTTTCGTTTTCAAATTCCGAGCTGTACTATAGCAGGCATATGAATATTGTCAAGTGTTGCGTATTTATAGAAAAATAATATACTAAACACATGGCTACGCAGCTTATAGAAAAAAAACTTGAATTCATAGTGAAAAAAGGCGTTGAAGACGCGTTAAAAGCGCAGTTTCCCAAAATGCGCGCTTTGCTAACTTTAAACATTTCAATAGAAGAACAAAAAGAAATCGAACGGCTTTATAGGCGTCCGTCAAAGAAAGCAACAAGAAGCTTCAAGCTTGCGGTATGAATTGGCAAGTTGGTTTTTCTTTTCGGACGGAGAAATTTTTAATAAAAAATCACTTGCCCCGCGAAAAAGTATTTGTTTTGGTTAAAAACGCAATTTTAAAATTTAACGGCGAGGATATTAATATTGATTTAAAAAAGCTTAAAGGTAAATGGGCCGGCTTTTTTAGAATCAGAAAAGGCGATATGCGCATAATCGTATCATTTGATTTTGATAAATTTTCTGTCTTTGTTGATGTTGTTGATTGGCGAGGCGGTGCTTATAAATAAAAGCGGCTGTTAAGCGCCGAATAACTTTATTATAGCTTAGTGCGTTATAATATGTGTTATGACAACGGCAATCATACAGGCCAGAATGGGTTCAACGCGCCTTCCGGGGAAGGTTGCGAAATTAATTTTGGGTAAGCCGATGCTGGCTCATCAAATTGAGCGGGTTCGGCATGCTAAACTAGTAGATAAAATAGTGATCGCAACGACAAACAAAAATGAAGATGAGCCTATTATTGATATTGCGCGGAAAAGCGGAGTCGCCTTTTTCAGGGGAGACGAAAAAGACGTTTTGGACAGATTTTACATGGCCGCCAAAGAAGCAGGCGCAGATACCGTTGTACGGCTTACCGGCGATTGCCCGTTGAGCGACCCGCAAGTGATTGATGAGGTTGTGGATTATTTTTTAAAAAATAAAGCTGATTATTCCGGCAAGCCTCATAATTATCCTGAAGGTCTGGATACGGAAGTTTTTTCTTTTAATGCTTTGGAACGCGCATGTAAAGAAGCCAAAAAGCCGTCCGAGCGCGAGCATGTTACGCCGTACATAATCAACCACCCGGAAATTTTTAAGATAAAAAATCCGGGAGAAGGCAGTCTTTATAAAGGCAAAACCGATATTTCTAATTATCACTGGTCTGTAGATGAAGAAGTTGATTTTAAGCTTGTAAGCGAGATTTATACGGAACTATATTCGCACAAGAAACTGTTTTTAATGAACGACGTTCTAGATTTGATACATCAGAAGCCGGAATTGCTTGAAATTAACAAAGGATTTACCGGTTACGAAGGCTACCAAAAATCTCTTAAAGAAGACCGTATAACAGAATGAAAAAAACACACACATACATCATTTTTGAAGTGGCCAGCACCCATGAGAATGATTGGGAAATTGCCAAAAAATATGTTGAACAGGCAGCGGAAGCCGGCGCCGACGCTATTAAGTTTCAGCTTTTTACGGCCGACAAGCTGCTTGCGCCTTTGACGAAAGCTTTTGAGGAAACTTATAAATATTTTAAAAAGTCTGAGACTCCGCGAGAATGGTTTCCGAAATTAAAGGCGCTCTGCGATGAGCGGGGAATAGACCTTTTATGCACGCCATTCGATAATGACGGAGCGAGTTTTCTTAATAACGTAGGCATCCCCGCGATAAAAATTGCTTCGGGTGAAATCACAAATTATCAATTATTGGAACACGTGGCTGTTTTCGGAAAACCGCTCATAGTTTCAACAGGAATGGCTACAATGGAAGAAGTGCGGCTGGCCATGAAAATTCTCCGCGCTAATAACGCTAAGGAAATTACACTTCTTCAGTGCGTGTCCGTTTATCCGACCAGTTTTGAGGATGCCAATGTCTCAGCAATGCTCGCTCTTAAAAAAGAGTTCAATGTTTCTGTGGGATATTCTGATAACGGCTCGAAAGGATTTCTCGTGCCACTTCTCGCAGTAGCGCTGGGAGCTTCCATTATAGAGAAACATGTAACATCCAAAAAAGAGCGTGGCAGCATAGATGATGTTTTTTCGCTTGACGTAAAAGAATTTGCGGAAATGGTCAAACGCATTAGAAGTATTGAAAAGCGCCTGCCGGCTGAGCATGAAAATATTTTGAAGGAGCTGAAAGAAGAATTTTCCGGTGATTTTGAAAAAGCGTATGGTGACGGCATAAAGCGTCCGGCGCTTCATGGCACTAAAAAAACCCAGTCCGGTATTGTAGGAAAATATATTCAAAAAGAATCTGATGAGCGGAGATGGGCGCGAAGAGGAGTTTATCTGAATAAATGGATTAAAAAAGGTGAAAAGATAAAAAAAAGCGAGATTATTTTGCTGAGGCCGGATGTCGGGATTTCGGCAATAGAATATGAAAGTGTTATCGGAAAACGCGCCGGGGAAGATTTGAAAGCAAGACAACCATTGAAGTTGAATAAGGAAAAAATTTTTCAATTTCGTCGTTCGGATATTTCTATATGCTATACGAAGGTAGAGGACACGCAGTTTGCTCATATGCTTGAATGGGGCGCGCTTTTTGATTAACAAAATGGATTAAACATAATTAAATTGTTGTATAATTAACAAATGCTAGGTCTCAAACAAAAAAAACAAAGGATGAATGTGTTAGTCGTTGGCAACGGTGTGTATGCAACTGGTAACACCGGTTTGTCCGGAAAGCAAGTCGAGGAAGACTGGGGTGTTGTATTACCCGCACTTTTTGAATTAAGGAAAGAAGGTTTAGTAGATAAGCTATTTTTAGCAGACAGAAAAGGCAATCAATTTCCTGCTCTGCGAAAAAAAATTGAGCGCATGTCTAAGTTGTTTGGATGGGAGGGGCAAGTTACACTTTTTCCTAAAGAATTTGAAACGAACGGTAATGCATATAAAGATGCGTTGCGCGAACTACCTAAACCAGCAGCTGTAATAATTGCAACTCCTGACGATTTACATAAATCGATAATGTTGGATGCTATCAATAATTGTGTTCATTTTCTAGTTGTGAAACCTGCAGTTATAAATCTTAAAGATTGGAAAGAAGTAGTTTCTATTCAAAATAAGTCCGGTGTTCTCGGAATGGTTGATTATCACAAGGTGTATGATGACGCAAATCTGATAATAAAACAGTCGTATGAGAGGGGCGATTACGGCGATTTACAGCATGTTTATTCGCGCCAGACTGACCGCAGGGACTTGTTGAAGATTTTTAGAAATAGATTAAAAAACAGCGGAACAAATGTAAATCATTTTCTTGGTTCCCATTATATTCATCTCGTCGGTTTTATAACAGGAGCTACTCCGGAGACCGTCCGAGCCACATGTCAATTTGGTGTAGCCAAATCAAAGTACGGAATTGATACGCCTGACCTTATTGAGACACACATAGTTTGGCGTGCAAAGAACCGCACTCGATTTTCATCTTACCATGTTGCCGGATGGTCAGATCCTTCCGAAACATCGGCGATGACATACCAAGACATCCATTTTCTCGGAACGAAAGCCATCGTGGATTCAGAACAACGATATAGGGGGCTTGAAATTGTTGCTGCCAATGAAGGTCAGAAAATCATAAATCCTTATTTCTTTAACTTTCATAAAGGAATTAATGGCGAATTAGATTTGGATAGCCAGTATGGTTACAAAAGCTTTAAGACATTTATAAAATCTGCACTTAAGGTAGAAGCTGGAATAGCTCCGGAAAACTTTGAGAATAAATTCCCTACGATTGCAGAGTCATTGAAGGTTACTGCAATTCTTGAAGCTGCGGACAAAAGTCTCCGGAAAGATTCATCAATAATAAAAATAACACTTCCGTAATATGGTGCTAGATAAAAATTCATACTTGATTATATTAGGTGCTGGGCCACAGCAAGTTGCGGTCTATGAAAAGGCTGCAAAATTAGGTTTAAAAACCGTAGCATTAGACTATAATCCTAAAGCGGACGCTATTAAGATCGCGGATAAATATATTTTAGTTAGTGTGAACAACAATAATATAAAAGAATGCTTGACCAAGCTTAAAGATGCCGGGCTCAAGTATTCCGGTGTTATAGCTTCAGGCATCGAGGTTTCTCCATTGGCAAGCGCAATAGCAAAAGAATTTAACTTGATATGGTCTTCAGAAGAAACCGCTTTTAATACAACAAATAAATGTGCTCGTTCAACTCTTTTGCAGGACGCAGGTATTCCGATTCCGAGATTTGAAATAATTGATTCTCCAGTATTGCCGAATATAAACTTTCCATTTGTTGTAAAGCCATCGGATAATTCCGGGTCGCGCGGCGTACGTATTGTTGACTCGGAGAAAGAATGGTTGTTGGCTTATGACGAAGCCAAAACATATTCGAGCGATGGAATTGTTATTGTTGAAGAGTTGCTTCAAGGTGACGAAATATCAATTGAAGGGTTTGTTTTGGACGGAGAAGTACTGATTCATGGTTTTTTTGACAGGAATTATATACCAGGCTTTTATCCTTATTTCATGGAAGACGGATGTACATTTCCTACACGTTTACCGCCGAAGATTGTAAAAGAAGCCCATAAAGTTTATTCGCAAGCCGTTATGGCGTTGGGTATCAAAGCGGGACCTACTAAGGGCGACCTGATTGTAACTGTTGAAGGCGTAAAAGTCCTTGAAGTTACTTCTCGTTTTAGTCCTCTTTTTCCTATGATACTGCCCTTTTTAACAGGTGTTGATCCCATGGAAACCCTTGTACGCTGGGCCGTGGGCATGGAAGTCCCGCGGTCGCTACTCGAACCTAAATTCACTAAGGCCATGGCCCATCGCTATTATTTTCATAAGCCGGGAAAAGTATCCAAATTAACCGGACTGAAAAGTCTTAAAGACCAGCCCGGGGTAAAATTGGTTATTTTTTTAAGGAACGTAAATCTCGGAGATATCTTGGCCCCTTCCAGTTATATTAATAGACCGCTTTATTTGGCGGCAATTGCTAATGACCGTGAAACCGCCATCAAACTTGCAGAAAATGCTCTAAAAACAGTACATATAGAAGTTGAGCACATAAACAAATAAAAAAATGGATAATTTGAATTTATACGGCATTTTCTATCTAAATTTAATGTTTTCTTCGATTGGTGTCGAAGACAGAATAACAGTAATCAAAAAATGTTATTGGCCGTTATTAGGTCTTATAGAAAAAGGATTTCGAATCGGGGTTCAACCTTCCGGGACCACGCTCGAGATTATTAAAGATCTGGACTCTGCATGGATTGAAAAATTTAAGGAACTTTTGAAAGAAAGAAAATGTGAATTGATAGGCGACGGTTATTCTCATATTATTGGTCCTTTGGTTCCCGCAGAGGTTAATAAATATAACCATATCCTCGGGCTGCAAACTTACAAAGATGTTCTGCGCGAAAGGCCCAGGATTGCGGCGGTGACCGAGAATGCTTATTCTTCCGGATTAATAGAATATTTTATTGAGAGCGGATATAAGGCTATAATAATGGATTGGAACAATCCTGCGCAGTTCCATCCTGAATGGAAAAAGGAATGGAGATATCATCCGCAAATCGCCTTGGGAAATACGGCAAAAAAAATTCCGGTGATTTGGAGCAACTGCATCGCATTTCAGAAATTTCAGAGGTACGTCAACGGCGTGCTCGAATTGGACGAGTATCTTGCTTATATACGCTCGCAAAAACCGCAGAAAGGCGAGCGTTTTTATATGCTTTACGGTAGCGATACCGAAATTTTTGATTTTCGAACGAGGCGTTACGCATCAAAGATCGAGGGCAGGGCGGTTAAAGGCGAATGGGGTAAAATCAGCAAGCTTTTCGAAGCGCTTTCCCGGGAAGAAAATATCAGGATAATTCTTCCTTCGGAGGTTTTGGATTTAGAGAAAGACAGGAAACATAGTTTTAAGGAAATCAGGCTGGAGTCTCCTGAAGACCCAATTCCGGTAAAGAAACAGGAAAAATACAATATTACCCGCTGGGGTCTTTCCGGTAACAGTATTGACATAAATACAAAATGTTATCAGGTCTATAATAATTTGAGAGAACTTGCTAAAAACCGTTTAAAAAATGAGACGGATCCTTTGTGGAAAGAATTATGTTTTTTGTGGGCAAGCGATTTTCGTACCCATATTGAAAAAAAACGCCTTGAAGAGTTCCGTAGCAGATTATCTAGAATGCTGAAGAAAACTGAAAATTCTCCCGCTCTGCCTCTTTTAAAACCCGTAAAAAAAGAAAAATTCATTTTTAAGCGGTCGGGAGGCCGCTTGAGCGTCGAATCTTCAGGGATAAAAATTGTTTTTAATCTATCAAAGGGACTTGTTATTGATTCTATGGTTTTTAAGAAGGTTTCGGTCGAACCGCTTTTGGGCGAGCTTCCGCATGGTTATTTCGACGACATACGGTTGGGTGCTGATTTTTTCAGCTGTCACACCGTCATCGGAATTCCGGGAAAATCTCAAATGACGGATCTTATTGATGTGCGTCCCAAAATTTTTTATAAGCAAAATAATCTTGTTATTTCCTGTAAGATGCCGTTTTTGGTTTCGGCGCGTCATCAGGTCAGCCGCGGTTTTATTGAAAAAACGATAACTATTTTTTCGCATAAAAACGAAGTGGAGCTAGATTATCTTTTTCATTTAATGATTCCTGACCCAGTTTCTTGGCGTACCGGCTTTATAACGCTTAAACCGGAAGCTTTTGACGGCGATAGCTTGTATTTTGCCTGTCACAACGGAGGGAAAAATATTGAAAGGTTTTCCTTGCGAAATGTAAATTCTATCGATAAAGACCCGGTTTCTCTTATGGTAAGTGCTCCAAGTGCGCTCGGAAATACGGCAGGGCTTTTGGAGTTGGGAGATGCGAAAAAGAAAATTCTTATAGAGACGGATATGAGCCAATGCGCTTCCTTGCCCATGATTCATTTTCGGCGGTTGCCGGGGACATTTTTTCTGCGGTCTTTTTATTCGTTAGGCGAGATTGATGATACTACATTTGCGCAAGTCACCGGCAAAGAAATATATAAAGCGCACTTTTCTATGACTATTTCCGCAAAAAAAATAACTGACGATAATAATAAGGCATATCTATAATTATGAAAAAGTCTATCAAACACGAAGGGCCAGTCATCGATTCTGCAGGTCATTTTAACGTTATCGAATGTAATGCGTGCAAATTTAAACACGTCGTCCCTTTTCCTACTCTGGAAGAATTAGACGTTTTATATAAAGAAGAATTTTATTCGACTGCGAAGCCGAAATATTTCGCATCGGTTGAAGCGGATCGGGAATGGTGGATGGAAACTTATCGCAGTTATTATCATTTGTTCGAAAAATTTACAAAAGGCAGAAAGTTGTTAGAGATTGGGTCAGGACCGGGTTACTTTTTGAAATGCGGACAGGAATCCGGATGGGATACGCTGGGCATTGAGCCTTCTCCGCAAGCGTATGAGTATTCCGGCAAGCTGGGAGTAAAAGCTATAAACTCTTTTTTTTCAGCTGATATTGCGGGTCAAATCGGTCAATTTGACGTGGTTTATATGAATACCGTGCTTGAACACGTGTTAGATCCGCGCGCGTTAATTGAAAACGCGAATAAGGTTTTAAAACCCAGCGGGATTATATGTGTTGTCTCACCCAACGAATATAACCCGCTACAAATAATACTGAAGGAAAGGCTAGGATACCCGGCTTGGTGGGTTGCGCCTCCGCAACATATAAATTATTTCGACTTCCATTCAATTAGAGGTCTTTTGAAAAATAACGGGTTTATGGTTTTGGAAAATCTCGGAACCTTTCCGATGGAGTTTTTTTTGCTGGCCGGAGCAAATTATGTCGGCCATGATGATATCGGTAAGAAATGCCATGCCAAAAGAATGGAGTTCGAGATTAATATGCTCAAATACGGAAAAGCAATATTGGAGGATTTTTATAAATTTTTGGCCAAAAACAATATCGGCAGAGAGTTTTTGGTTTTGGCTAAAAAAGAAAAAATTTAGTTATAAAGGTTTTTATCTTCGCTTGACGATTTTTCTATTTTATGTTTACTTATATTTAGATGGAGAACCAAAAATTGAAAACAATAATCGCGATATTAGGAGGAGGAGTAAACAAAGGCACTGACTGTGTTTGGCGATCTGTTGGTTTTGACGACGAGATCTACGGCGCCCCGGGCAGTGTTTTGCGTGTTCTGGCCGCATGTTTTCTATACAAGGAAAATTTTGATTCGCTAATTTTAGCTCTTGGCGGCAAGGGACAGATGAAGGATATTCCCGATGCGCCAACATTGGCGGAAATTTTAAAAAAAGAACTGACGGAACTTGGCGTTCCGGATGAAAAAATTATTGAAGAGAAAAATTCAGGTACCACTTACCAACAGTTGCAGGAATTGATGAAAATTGCGAAAGAAGTTTCTGCTAGTGAGATAACTATTATCTCCAACCGTTATCATTTGCCGAGAATTCGGGCGATGGTGGAATACGCGCCTCTAGTGAAAGATGCCGCCGGAAAGATAAATTTTGCTTCTGCTGAAGAAATATTGATTGAAAAGAAACCGGAGGAGTGGAAAGCAATTGTAGAAAAAGCGTATGAAAGTGCTGAAATGAAAGAATTAATAAAAAAAGAAGATGCAGGGGCTTTACAGGTCCGCGAAGGAAAATATAAGTTTTCTTGAAAATTGATAGAAACTCTATAAGTTTTTTTTAGTTATATATTAAGCATGATATTGCCGGAATTCAGCATCAATGGACACAAAATCGGCGGAGAAAACCCTGTTTTTGTTGTTGCAGAAATTTCAGGCAACCATCACCAAAAATATAAGGAGGCGGAAGCCTTGGTAAGAGCTGCCAAAGAAGCCGGCGCGGACGCGGTAAAATTGCAGACTTACACGGCGGATACCATAACGCTCAATTCCGATAAAGAGTGGTTTAGGGTAGGTGTAGAAGCGGACAATCCGGAGTTATGGAAAGGCAAGACGCTTTATCAGCTTTATCAGACTGCTTTCACTCCGTGGGATTGGCAGCCGAAGCTGAAAAAATTGGCGGACGAGCTTGGGATTTTGCTGTTTTCTTCTCCTTTTGACACAACTGCCGTTGGTTTCCTTGAAAAAATGAATGTGCAATTTTATAAGATAGCTTCTTATGAAGTTAACGATTGTATTTTGCTTAAGCGCGTGGCGCAAACCGGAAAACCGGTCATTATGTCCATAGGATACGCGAGTGTTGAAGACGTTGAGCTTGCGTTGAAAACTCTCCGTGAGAACGGTGCCAAAGATATCGCGATTTTGCAGTGTATTACAGATTACAAAAGCGAAGCGGACGAGGACCACGCAAATCTGGCGACTATTCAAGACATCGCGCAGAAATGGGGAGTGGTTGCGGGGTTTTCCGACAACTCCGGAGGAATCGATGTGCCTGCCATGGCCATGCGCGCCGGCGCGGCGATAGTGGAAAAGCATATTATTTTGGACAGAAAACTGGGCGGTCCGGATGCCGATTTTTCGCTTGAGCCCGATGAATTGAAAGAACTCGTTCTAATACTCCATGGGAAAAAACAATACGTTTTTGACGAAGAGCGCTACAAAAAAGTACTGGGCGAACCGCACTACGGTCCCCGCAACGACTTGGAAAAATATAATCTCCGCTGGAGGCGCTCACTTTTTGCGGCCAAAGACATCAAAAAAGGCGAGAAATTTACCGCGGAAAATATCCGCTCCGTACGCCCGGGTTTTGGCTTGCATACCAAATATTTTGATCAAGTGATGAACAAGACAGCGGCCCAAGACATTGAATTCTGCACGCCATTGAAAAAAGAGCATATCTATGGCATGATTTCTTCAGAAATGGAGGTATCAGGTGAGGATAGACAAAGTAATGTTTTCTGATGAATTATTTCTTTTTGAGTTACGTAATGAGCCGGATGTACGATCCGCTTCATGGAACGCGAAACCCGTGAAATGGGAAGACCACGTTAAATGGTTGAGGGCATCTTTAGTTAATGTTAATTGTTCTTTTTTTATTCTGCGTTCTGATGAAGGGTGTCCGGTTGGTCAGGTACGCTATGATGTGTCGTGTAAATCCGCTGAAGTGGGTATTTCGGTTTCCAGCCGCAATAGTGGTAATGGTTATGCCACCCGCGGACTTCAAGAGACAGCAATACTATTTTTTCAAAACTATCCCCGAGTGCAAACAATTTTTGCCCATATCAAGCACGATAATATTGCTTCGCTAAAGATCTTCGCTAAAGCGGGTTATTCGCCGCCCGTGCGGGTAAACTATGAAGGGCATGATTGTCTGGAGATGATACTAAACCGTCCACAATAGCAATTTGGGCGGCCTGCCTGCCGGCAAGGCAGGTTTTTTGTTGAGAAACAACGGCGTCCGTGCTAAGGTTTTAATACTAAGTTATACTAAGCGTTAAAAAATGGATAATCTAAAAGGAAAACGGGTTTTGATTTTTCAACAGCGCGGATGGGGAAAAACCATAGGCCGTTTTTTGGCGAAAAAATTATCGGAAGAAGAAGCCGTTTTAGCCGCTCTGACATTTAAAAAAAGTACCGACGAATTGATAAGGAATCAGCCGGGAGTAAAATATGAGCTGATAATCGAAAATGATGCGATTATGTCCGACCCGGCGGCGTATTTGGCGGGAGATGTTTTTTCTTTTGAAGAGATTTGCGGAGAACTGGGCATCGATTCCATCTGGCATTTAGCTTACACGCTCCGAAATCATGTTAAATCGTACAGGGAAAAATATTACTATTCTTTCCGCCAGAACGTTTCAGATGAAGGAATAGAACTTTTCATAAAAGCCGTTTATAAATACATGAAAGTATTTTTCAGCGAGTTTAAGCCCGATGTTATCATTGCGCCCAACTTTGTCGCTTTGCCGCACATCATATTCAATTTATATGCAAAAAAAAACAAAATTCCGATGTTCGCGATAACTTCCTGGGCGGTAAAAGGATTTTGGCAGTTTACTTATAATTATCAGGACAGCGAAGGGCCGTTTTTTAAAAGACTGGACGATTTAAATAATCAAAAAGAGAAAAGCTCAAATCAAAACAAAGCCCGTTCATTTATTGAAACATTCAGAGCGGAATACGGAAAGGTATCTGCCGAAACGCCGAAGAAATTAGGTTTCAGGCATTTCTTAAAAAAAGAACTATCTCCTTATTATCAGTGTTTTAAGTGGTGGATGGGGAAGCGTCCGGTTGATTACGTTAAAGCCACGGGAATAACCGTTGATTACCGCCCCCCGAAAATTTTGCTTCGTGACCATTACATGAACAAATACCAAAAATGGGCGGCTTCACGGTTTCAGTTCTATCCTTTGGAGAAAGTCGGGAAATGCGTTTATTTTCCGCTGCAATTCCAGCCGGAAGCTAATATTGATGTGATAGCTCCTAATTTCAGCAACCAAATCGAAACGGCCAGACAGGTGGCGATGTCTCTTCCGGGCGATTATACGCTGGTTGTAAAAGAACATCCTGAAATGGTTGGATTGCGTCCGATGTCCTATTGGGAAAAAGTTGCCCGCACACCTAACGTGAAATTCATTGATTATCGGACACCTACTGTTCAAATATTCAAAAAGGCCGATTTGATAGTAAGCCCCAACGGTACGACCATCGGCGAAGCGGCCTTTTTTTGTAAGCCCGTGATCCAATTGGGAAATTTGGGTACCACCATGAAGCTCCCCAATGTCTTCAAGCACACTGATTTTACCGCTCTGCCCCGAAAAATTAAGGAAGTGTTAAGCATAAATTTGAGAACGGAAGATTACGAAGGGAAATTGGAAAATTATGTCGCCGCGATTTTTGACGCGGGTTCCAGCTTTAATTATGGGGACATATGGAGCAAGGGAGCTGGGGACAAAGAGGAGTTATGGAGGATTTATAAAAGAGAACTGGATAGAATATTTTCATGAGTTTGCAAAAAGAATTTATTGATATTTTGCGCTGTCCAAAACGCGCTTGCCGCGGTGATTTGGCGGAATCAGGCGATTTATTAAAATGTAAAATATGCGATGACGAATATCCGGTTAAAGACGGGATACCTATTCTGTTTCCAAATTCCGCGCAGTCTCCAGATATCCACCAAAGGCACTGGGATTTGAAAGACAATGCCCAGAGCTACGCAAAAAAATATGATACTTATTTAAAGAAACAAGGAAATCCTTGGGGACAATATACGCATATTTCAGAACTGAATGTTATAAAAAAGCTTAAGGTAAAGCTGGGAATTGATTTGTCTAAAAAAATAATACTTGATTTGGGGTGTGGTAATGGACGTCTTTTGTCGGATTATCCTGAAGGGGGCCAGAAGATCGGGTTAGACGCTTCTCTTTATCTTTTGCAGGCCACAAAAGCGAGAGAACCCGGTTATTGGCTGGTGTGCGGGCAGGTGGAAGATTTGCCGTTCAAAGACGCAATTTCTGATTTTACGGTGAGTATACGGGTATTTCAGCATCTTCGCGCGCAAGAACAGACATTTGCGGAGATGGTGCGGGTAACAAGGCCGTCGGGCCATGTTGTTGTTGAGGCGTATAATAAATTAAATTTAAAAGAATTGTACAAGCGTTTCAGGATGCTTCCCCGGATGCAAAAATGGAATCCATGGGGCCTTGCTTACGACAGGTATAATTCGTACCGCGAATTTGAAAAGTTGTCGCGGAAAAATTTTATAAGGACGCAAGGTTACGCCGGTGCGGGGTGGGGATTCCATTTTTATCTTTTTGACATTATAAAATTCAGGCGCTTCGCGCCGGACGCAGTTCAGAAAACCGTTTTCAATATTTCGTATTTTTTCGATGATTTGGTCGGAGCATGGCCTTTCTTTTCCAAAACAATGGAAAAAATTGTTTACATCGGCAGCGTACAGAGAGGCGCGGAAGAAGTTTCTTTTTCGGATAAAATTCAAAATAAATTTAGAGCTAAAATAAGTCTGAAAAGAGCCGAGAATTTCAAAAATATTCTGGAAAACAGGAATTATGCTCTGGCAGGCAATGACCGGCAGCATTTGGAACGAACATTAAATTGGCTTAAAGCGGCGCAAGACGCAACGTCTGACGGAGGAGTAAGCCGCGGATTCAGCCTGTTTTGGGACAGAAAATTCAGGAAATCCGGTTGGCAGCCTTCTTACCCCGAAACCACGGGATATATAATTCCTACTGTTATTTTTGCGGCTAAAATTTTAAACGACAAAGATCTGCTGAGACGTGCTAAGCTGATGGCTGATTGGGAGCTTGCTTTGATGAATAAAGACGGCTGGATACAGGCCGGAAATATTGCAAAAAATCCCAAGCCTGAAGTTTTTGATACGGGCCAGGTGATAAGAGGTCTGCTGGCTGCGTACGGTGCGTTTGAAGAAGCAAAATACAAAGACGCGGCATTGCGGGCCGGCAATTGGATGGTGGGCAATAATTTTCAGCCGCTTTCTTACTATGCTTATGCTGCAGCTCCTTTGGCGGAACTCGGGGTGAAATTTGGAAAAGATGAATATAAGCAATTCGGAATTAAAATCGGAAATTCAGTTATTAAAAAGCAAAATCAGAAAGGCTGGTATGAAGGTGCCGATTTTAAACAGTTCGAAGGTTCGCTTTTGCATACTATAGCTTACACGATCGATGGTATGTGGGATTTGGGAGAAGTCTTGTGCAAACAAGAATTTATGAACAGTGCTAAAAAAGCATTGGACGGAGTTTTGTCCGTGATGGACGAAAGAGGTTTTGTTCCCGGCAGACTGGATAAAGAATGGAAAGGAACTGTAGAATGGGCTTGTCTTACCGGTATTGCACAAATTGGTGTAACTGCCATTAAAGCGTATAAAAAATATGGAGATAAAAAATATCTGGAATGTGCGGAACGGGCCAAAGAATATTTAAAAGTATGCCAAAATAATCTGGACCCGGAATTCGGCGGTTTGGGCGCGATTTGGGGGAGTTGGCCGATATCCGGCGGGTACGAGCCGTATCAGGCGCTCAATTGGCCGGTAAAATATTTCGCCGACTTGTTAATGGATTTACACGAATTAAATTAATGCCGCGTAAGTTAATATATTTATATAAGGTTTTTTTACGTTTTTTATTTGATGTACCTCTGTATATCAGGGCTTTGTTGTTAATCAGAAACGCACGCCATAAGAACAATATGAGTGTATTGGCGGAAATTGCTACCACCAATGAATTTTTTTATCTGCTTCCTGTTTTAAAAAAGCTGTGCGAAGACAACGCTGCGATAATTTTTTTCTGCCGCGCGGGCCTAAGGGGCGCATTGTCCGAGCTTCGCGACAGTTTTTTTGTTTCAACCCCCCCGTTTATATTGGATATTTCCTGGATACGGAAATTTCCTGAAGTTGATTTTTATTTGAACGCCACCCTTTCATACGATATTGTGGTTCCCGCCCGGGCAAAATATAAAATAAATTTCCCCCATACTACTACGGCAAAAAATAAAGACATTTTTTCTCCGGCAATCGGAAAAATATCCGATTCGTTTAATTCCGGCCCGGCTTACGAAACCGATCTGCTGAATTACTGTAAGGAGAATAATATCAAACAAATTCCGCGCATGCATGCCGTTGGCGTGCCAAGAACAGACGCATTATTTGATCATACAATTGACCGGGAACGGTTTTTATCCGGCGTTGGGTTGGATCCAAATAAACGCACTGTTATGTATGCACCAACGTGGAATCAGGATGCCAGTTTAATGAGTTGGATAGAGCACATTTTAGAAATACCGGAAAAACACAACGTAAATCTTATTGTTAAAATACATCCCGGCATGTATATAAACCCAAAAAACAAAAAATCAAGTGGCGGGGTGGACTGGAAAACCTTTTTTGCCCAAGAGCGTTTAATGAAGAAGGGAATAATTAATGTTTACAACGAAGATTCCGTTGATTACGTAATGGCAAGCGACATCGGCATTACCGATATGAGCACTATTTGGACAGAATTTTTCATTCTGCACAAGCATATGGTTTTCATACATATGGAGGAATTTTTTAAAAATCACGGGTTAAGTTCTCTGGGCGATTTCAGGGAGAGATGCGGTTATATGGTTAGCGATATTGGTGCGTTGGACAAAGTGTTGGACGATATTTTTTCAGGTAATTTACCGGTTAAAACGGACCAAGCTTTGGAAAAGCTGATTTCTTACAATGCAGGTGGCGCAACCAAAGCGACGGTTGATAAGTTAAAAGAGTTATATGAGGCAAAATAATAAGGAAAAAATCATAGTTTACACTTACGGCGTTTTTGACCTTTTCCATAGGGGGCATGTTGAGCTTTTAAAAGAAGCGAAGGCTTTGGGAGATAAATTGGTGGTGGGAGTTTTTAGCGATGAAGTAGCCAAATCTTTTAAGAGAGAGTCGATAATTTCTTTGGCGGATAGAATCCATATGGTTGAGCACTGTTCGTTTGTGGACGAGGTTCTGGTGCAGAATGATTTGGCCCCAGATAATGTTTTGGAAAAAATAAAACCGCATATTTTGGCAAAAGGGCCGGGGGCCGGCTGGGAGGAAGGTAAGGAAGCGCCAGGAGAGAAAATAATGAAAAAGATTGGCGGGAAAGTTTTAATGTTGCCGTATCACGACGGCATTTCAACCAGCGATATTATTAAGCGCATAAAAGAAAATTAAAATGTTATTAGTATCGCATTATTTATTGTCGGCGACGCCCATCGATTTTCCTAAGGAAAGTGTTGTTTTGCGGATCAATGTTGCGTGGATAAAAGACAAAAAGGAGCTTTTGGCGCTTTTGGGTAAAATAAAACACGACGTATATCTTGATTATCCACAAGGCAGATCAAAGCCTCCCAAGCCCAAAATGACACTTGGGGAGACGATTGCGGTTGCGCATCAATTTCCACATATAAAATATTTTGCCGTTTCCAATGTTGAAGATCCGAAGGCGATTTTTGCCATAAAATCAAAACTACCGGCGCATATTGAGGTTGTGCCAAAGATCGAAACAAGACTTGGCGTTAAAAATATGCAGACCATTATCAGAAAACTTAGGACAAAATATGTGATGCTGGACAAAGAAGATCTTTATATCGACGTAAATCGTAATTCAAAAGCTTTTGAAAAATTGGTCGCGAACGCCAGAAAAAAGGCTTATCTGGAAGGAGTGAATATTTTGGAATTGCACGGCGTTGTATTCCTGCCTTATAAAAGAGTTATTTCAAAAAATGACCTCAAAATTAAAAGTATTATGTCTTAGTTTCTGGACGCCGCCGATTGTGCGGCCACAGTCTATTTTGATCGGCAAAATGATACCGGAGTGGACAAAGCAGGGAATCCGGCCGGTCGTTGTAACCTATGATATATGCGGCGATTGGAATATTGGCGTGCCGGTTTATAAAATACCGGTATTTAAGGAATCCGGCGCGTTTTTGAAAGTCCCCATTTTAAATAAGCTCGCGCGTTTACGGAACGAATATAAATATTTCAAAAAACTTTCCGGCATTGCCGAAGAAATAATAAAAAAATACGATATCAATTTGATTTTCTCTTTTTCCAATCCGCAGGAAAGCAATATTTTGGGGGCGATGCTGAAAAAGAAACTGGGAATCCCGTTCGTTTCGCATTTCAGCGATCCGTGGACGGACAATTCTTATAAACATTTTTCCGGATTTGGCGGAATAAAAGCAAGGCTGCAGGAAAAATTTATTATTGAAAACAGCAGCGGAATTGTGTTTACCAACCGGCCGGCGCTGGAACTTGTGATGAAAAAATATCCCGCGGCTTTAAAAGGAAGGACGGCTGTTGTGCCGCATTGTTTTGACGCGTCGGATTACCCCGCGAAAGGCGCGAAAAAAGAGAACGGCAAATTTACTTTTAGCTATATCGGCGCTTTTTATAAACAAAGAAATCCGGAATTATTTTTCGGGGCTTTAGACGCGGTTTTCAAAAAACATCCTGAATTGAAACAAAAAACCGCGCTGAAACTGGTAGGCATTGAAAGCGATTATACCGGGTATAATATTGAGAATGTGAAGCAAATGCTGGCGGATTACGGCTTGGATAAAATTGCTGATATTGTGCCTGCGGTGGGATATAAAGAGAGCCTTAAATATATGACTGAGTCGGACTGTTTGCTTGTAATAGACGCCGATTTTAAAAACAGCCCGTTTTTTCCTTCTAAAGCGGTGGATTACGCGGGAAGCGGTACGCCGATAATAGGAATTACTCCGGCGGGCAGCCCGACAAGTTTGTTTTTGGAAAGACTCGGATATCAGCCGTTTAATTATCAGGAAGCGGACAAGATGCGGGAGTTTATTGAAAAAATTCTTGTCAGCGGAATAACGCCTAATGTAAAAAAAGACGTTGTGGAGTTTTATGAAGTAAAATCTACAACCGCAAAATTGCTAAGAAAATTTAATGAAATAGTCAATGAAGAAAAAATCTAAAATCGCGATAATATTGGGTACGCGCCCGGAAATAATAAAGATGTCCCCGGTAATCCATGAATGCATAAAGAAAAACGTGCCGTTTTTTATTTTGCATACGGGACAGCATTATTCTCCAAATATGGACTCTGTTTTTTTTAAGGATCTCGGGCTTCCCAAGCCTAAATATAATCTTGGATTAGGAAATTTAAACTACAATGAGCAGGTCGGGAAATTCACAAGGGGGATATCTGAAATTTTAAAAAAAGAAAAGCCCAATTGGGTTTTGGTGCAGGGGGACACTACCACGGTTCTTGCCGGAGCTTTGGCGGCAAACAAGCTCGGCATCAAAGTTGCGCATCACGAAGCCGGGCTTCGGTCTTATGATACGGCCATGCTTGAAGAGGTTAACCGTATTTTGACGGATAATTTGTCGGACGTTCTTTTTGCCCCCACTAAAACTTCCGTTAATAATCTTCTGAAAGAGGGGATAGATAAGAAAAAAATCCATCTTACAGGAAACACCGTGGTTGACGCGGTAAAAAGATACGCGGCAAGTTACCAAAAAAACCAAATTTTAAAAAAAATCGGGCTCAAGAAAGATAAATATTTTTTAGTGACCGCCCACAGGGCGGAGAACGTGGATAACCCGGAGCGCCTGGAGAATATATTAAAAGGACTGGATTTGGTGAAAAAACATTTTAAAGGAGTTGAAATTTTGTATCCTCTGCATCCCAGAACAAAGAAAAGAATTGCGTCACTCGGCTTTAAGATGCCCTCCGGAATAAACATAATAGAGCCTGTGGGATATTTTGAAATGCTTCAGCTTCAAAAAAACGCGAAACTTATCATTACGGATTCAGGAGGCGTGCAGGAGGAAGCCGCTACCTTGCGAGTTCCGCTGGTTACTTTGCGTGATAATACCGAACGCCCGGAAACAGTGGATGGGGGATTCAATGTTTTGGTCCCGGGAGTGCGGCCTGACGATATTTTAGCTGCCGTCAAAACAATGCTTGCCAAAAAACATCAATGGAAAAAAAATCCTTTCGGAGACGGAAAATCCGCTGGACGCATCGTGGCTCGTTTGAGTTAATTATCTCCCGCCTCTTCTTATCATAATACTCGCGGTTTTGAGCATGATGCCGAGGTCCATCAGGAGCGAGCGGTTTTTGACGTAGTAGAGGTCGTTTGGCCTTGTTTTTGAGTTTTTCGATATATTTACGTGTTCATCTTATCCACTTGGAAACCCGGTTTCCAAGTGCTATGGTAGGTGCTATGAGAAAAATAAAATTTGCGAATGGGGAATTTTATCACATATATAATCGTGGGACGGATAAAAGGTCAATCTTTACTAAATCGCAAGATTTTGATCGCTTTCTGCTAAGCATGGATGAATTTAATGTTGTTGAGCCAATCGGCAGCATTTATGAGAATTCTTTTCTCGATTCCGATATAAAACTAAAACTTAAAAAATCTAAATTAGTAAATATAATTTGCTATTGTCTGAATTTAAATCATTTTCATCTAATTCTTGAACAATTGGCCGATAACGGCATTAGCAATTATATGAAGAGCTTGGGCGGGGGATATACTAAATATTTTAATACTCAACACAAAAGAATCGGAGTTCTTTTTCAAGGGCAATTTAAGGCGATCCATATAGATTCGAACGAGTATCTAATGCACTTAAGCGCATATGTTAATTTAAATAATCTCATTCACAGACATAGGGGCAAAGTGTTCCGTTCGAGTTTGGACGAGTATTTTAATAAATCATCTATCCGATTATGCAAGCCCGATATAATTTTAGATCAATTCAGGAATAAAGGTGAATATAAAAATTTTGCTGAAGGGTCGCTCAAAGATATTCTTAAGCGAAAAGAAGAATCTAAAGAATTAGAACGCTTGTTGTTGGAATAATCAACTTGGAAACCCGGTTTCCAAGTGGAGCTTATCTCCCGCCTCTTCTTATCATAATACTCGCGGTTTTGAGCATGATGCCGAGGTCCATCAGGAGCGAGCGGTTTTTGACGTAGTAGAGGTCATATTGAAGTTTTTCAGAAGCGTCTTCCACGGACGCGTCGTTTTGCATTCTTATCTGCGCCCAGCCGGTAATGCCCGGTGTTGCCAGGAGGCGGGTTTCATAAAATGGCACTTTATCAAGCAGTATTTCCACAAATTCCGGCCGTTCGGGGCGGGGGCCTACAAAAGACATTTCTCCGCGGAAAACATTTATTATCTGTGGAAGCTCGTCCAAATAAGTTTTGCGCAAAATTTTTCCGATTTGAGTGTGTCTGCTGTCGTCTCCGCTGCCTTTGGTGCCGTCAACGTTTTCTGCGCCGTCTTTCATGGATCGGAATTTAATAAATTCAAAAATTTTGCCGTTTTTTCCGACACGCTTCTGGTAAAAAAATACCGGACCGCGCGAATCCAATTTTATAAGCAACGCTATGACAGGCGCCAAAAGAAGCGCCGGTACGGAAAGAATTGTAGCAGCCGCAATGTCCAAAATTCTTTTCGCTGTTTCGTAAGGCTTGCTGTTGAGCTCGGCAAGATTTTCCAGGAACCAGGTCTCATTGATAAGCGACACGGGGACTTTGCCCGTAATTGATTCATAAAAATTTGGAAAGTTTGTGATGACAACTCCCAATGGAAGCACTTCGTAGAACATTCTTAAAAGTTCCTTGTTTTGCGAAATATCTTTGGATACCACAACAAGGTCTATGTTATTTTGTTTGATGAAATTTTTAATATTGCCTGCCTGGCCGGTAGGCAGGTTATGGTCAAATTGGACATGGTCAGCGATAAGTTCCACTTTGTAGCCGAACGTTTCTTTCTCTTCCAGATAAGCGGCGAAATTTTCTGTTTCCGGGGTTTTTCCGAAAAACAGGACTTTGATTTTTGTTTTCCGCGATATTCTGCGTATGAAAAAATTTCTCCAGAGCCATAAAAAAACGATGACGATACCCGCGTCTAAAAATAGATTTGCTCTCGGTGTTATGGAAAACTCGGGTATCAGATAAAAAAGAAGTATTGCCGCAAAAATACCTGCGAGCATTGTTTTTGCCGTGAGCCGCAAAGTATAGTACCGCCTTGAAGGCGGGAAGTGCTCCCAATCGTACATTCCCGCGCTGAAAAAAATTAAAAGCCAGATTATGTGCACCCACAAAAAGGGTATTTTGTGCGATGCCCATCCGGAGGCCGGGGAATACCCGCGTATAATGAGTGTGGCGAAAAGGCCGGCGTATAGTATTATTATGTCCCCAAAGAGGATAATAAGCTTTTTGGCGTTAAATTTGGGCATATTGTATATAACTCATAATAGCGCTAAAATGCACGTTATATGCAACAAAGCTCATATTTGTCCGGTGTCATAAAATGGGGTCTTATGGCGGCTTTGTTCCTGCCTTTAGTCGTAGCCAATAATCTATTCTTCCCGTTCATATCAAGCAAGAATTTTCTTTTCCGGGCGCTGGTTGAAATATTGTTTTTGCTTTGGGCGTTTTTATTGGCGCGCGATTCTTCATACCGCCCGAAAAAATCATGGATATTTATTTCCGTTGCCGCGGTTCCGGCAGTGCTTACGCTTTCCACGCTGTTCGGCGCGGACGCCAACAGAAGCATGTGGTCAAACTTTGAAAGAATGGAGGGGCTCGTCAGCCATATCCATTTTTTTCTTTTTTTCCTTATGCTTATCAGTGTTTTTAAGACAGAGCGCGATTGGCGGAGGTTTTTCCATGTTTCGTTCGCCGTAAGCCTGATAATCGGGTTTTATGCGCTCCTCCAGCTTGCGGGTATCCTCGCCATCCATCAGGGCAACACGCGCATAGACGCCACTTTGGGCAACGCGACATATTTGGCCGTTTATCTGCTTTTCCATTTATTCCTGCTTCTTTATTATTATTTAAAAACTTCTGTCCGCGGATGGAAAATTTTTTACGGAGCCGTTTTTCTGTTTGAGATGATATTGCTTTATTACACCGCAACCAGAGGCGCGATACTTGGTTTTTTGGGAGGACTTTTTGTATTTGGTCTGATTTTCGGATTTTCATCGCCTGAAAAAAAATATAGGCGCGCAGCCATAAGTCTTGTTGCAGGCGTTCTGGTTCTCGCGGGAGGATTTTATCTTCTTTCAGGCACCGGTTTTGTTAAAAACAATTCCGTGCTCGTGCGCTTCAGCGATATTTCGCTTAAAGATGCCGGCAATCAGCCGCGTTTTATAATCTGGAGCATGGCGTACGAAGGCTTTAAGGAGCGCCCAGTTCTGGGTTGGGGACTGGAGAATTTTAATTTGGTATTTAATAAATATTACGATCCGAGGCTGTATACGCAGGAGCCCTGGTTTGACAGGGCGCATAATGCTTTTTTTGACTGGCTTATCGCGGGAGGAATTTTGGGGCTTCTTGCGTATCTCGGCGTTTTTATTTCCGCCGTACAGGTCCTTTGGAAGAAAAAAAATGCCAATGCCGAAAGAGCTGTTTTTTTGGGTTTGCTCGCGGGTTATTTTTTCCAGAATCTTTTTGTTTTTGACCAGCTTATAAGCTATATATTATTTTTTGCGGTGCTGGCTTATATACATACTACTTCTTTAGAACAAATTTCTTCCAAAAACAGGGCGGTTCCTCTTTCGGGGGCGTGGGCGAATACCGTCCCAATTCTGGCCGTTATTATTTTCGCGTTTTCTTTTTATACGGTTAACATCAAGGCGTATATGGAAAACCGGACTCTGATTAAGGCGCTGCAAGACGTATCAGAAGGCAAAATAGAAGATTCTATGGCGGACTTTAAGAAAGCAATTGCTTATAATTCCATCGGGACCAGGGAGACAAGAGAGCAGTTGGCACAGCTCGCAACCCAGATTGCAGGCGAGGAAAAGATTCCCGAAAACATACGCAGGAGCGTCGTGGAATATACGATAAGCGAGTTCAAAAAACAGCTGGAAATATCGCCGACCGACAGCCGTTACCATTTGTTTTTGGCGATGGTTTATAATTCTGTAGGCGACATTGCGGGCGCCCGCGCTTCGCTTGATAAGGCTCTTATGTATTCGCCTCAAAAACAGCAGATAATGCTTCAGGCGGTTGAGGCTGAATACCGCGCACAGAATTATGATAAAGCCATTGAAATAATGCGGAAATTATTGGAGATATCTCCCGGATATCCCGACGCGCGCGCTAATCTGATATTGGTGGCGATAACCGTGGGGAAAGATCAGGTGGCCGCGGATGAGATTGCGAAAATGGCTGAAAACGGAGAGGTGCCGGGCGATGAAAATCTTAAGCGCTGGGCCAATGCTTACGCCTCCAGAAAACAGTTTGATAAAGTTATCGCGATATATCTGGATCTGTTCAGACGTAATCCGAAAGACCGGCAAATCGCAGTCAGCCTTGCATCGGCATATTTTGAAACGGGCGCAATAGACAAGGCCATCGCAGTTTTGCAGGAAGAGATTGTGCAAAACCCTGATTTTAAAGCAGAGGGTGAACAATATATACAACAATTGAGAGGGCAAACAAATGCAACAAAACCATAAAATAGGAATAGTAGGAATAGGAATGGTCGGCAAAGAGGCCATGCGTTATTTTTTGGAACAGGGTTTTAAGCGCGGAAGCGACCTTTTTTGTTTTGACGCGGATGAAAAAAAAGGTTTTAAAGACGACGTTGCCTCCGCTCAAATTATTTTTGTATGCGTGCCGACGCCTCCCGCCAAAGACGGCTCGTGCGACACGGGCATTGTGGAATCGGTTATAAAAAAATACCACGCGCCCGACAAAATATTGATAGTCAAATCGACCATTGAGCCCGGAACGGTGGCAAGGCTCCAGAAAAAATATAAGTCGCCGCTGCTTTTTAATCCGGAGTTTTTGACGGAGTCGCGCGCCTGGGAAGATTTTGTCCGTCCGGACAGGCAGGTGGTGGGGCATACGGCGAAAAGCGCGGAGTTTGCGGGCACGGTCCTCAATCTGCTTCCGACCGCTTATTTTTCTTCTCCGGGAACGCTCGGCACTTATGATTTTGTCCGCATGAACAGTTCAGAGGCGGAGATGGGGAAATACGCCACCAATACTTTCGGCGCGATGAAAGTAACATACGGGAATGTTTTGTCGGATTTTGCGAGAGCGCTTGAAGCGGTCCACAGGCGCGAAGGCATCAGATTGCCTGTGAATTATGAAAACATCAGAAAAATGGTCGCGCACGACAGGAGGATAGGGGACGCGTGGATGGACGTGAACCACGGCGACTACCGGGGTTTCGGCGGATATTGCTTTCCCAAAGACCTGAACGCTTTCATAAGATTTGGAGAAAAGACCGCGAAAGGGCTCAATAAAAAGAAAGACAAAGACCTGAAAGGACTGGTCTTAAAAGGCATCGGATTTTTTAAAGCCATCCGCGATTACAACGATTTTCTTTTAAAAACGCAGGGGTTGTCTTCCAAACTTATAAGCTCGCATAGCGAGAAGCTTAAATCTTTAATAAATAAGAAAAATAAAAAATGAACGGAAAGAAAAAATATATAGTTACAGGAGGCGCGGGGTTCATCGGTTCGCATATTACCGATATGCTTATTGCCGACGGCCACGAAGTACATATCATAGACAATTTGCTTACCGGAAAGAGAGAAAGGATTAATCCAAAAGCGGTTTTTCACGAACTGGATATAAGGGACGCGGAAAAAATACAGCCGGTCTTTGCAGGGGCTGACGGAGTTTTTCATACCGCCGCCCAGCCGAGAATGCAGTATTCAATTTTACAGCCGAGACTGACAAACGATATAAATATTACGGGAACCCTGAATGTGCTTTTGGCCGCGCGCGACGCGAAAGTAAAAAGAGTTGTTTATTCTGCTTCTTCTTCGGCGTACGGCACAAGGCATCAGATGCCGTTAAAAGAGACCATGCCTCCCGAACCAATAATTCCTTACGCGATACAAAAAAGAGTGGGAGAACAATATTGCCAGATGGTTTCAAAATTTTACGGATTAGAAACGGTTTGTTTAAGATATTTTAATGTTTACGGGCCAAGGCAAACCACAGCCAAAGACGGGCCGTACGCCACTGTCATCGGCATTTTTTTGGAACAGCGTCAAAAAGGAGAGATTATGGGGGTTGTGCCCGACGGCACGCAGAGGCGCGATTTTACGCACGTAATGGATATCGCGCGGGGAAATATTTTGGCTATGAATTCGGAAAAAACAGGGAAAGGCGAAATAATCAATTTGGGCACAGGAAGAAACCACAGCGTTTTGGAAGTTGCGCAAATTATAGGCGGACCGCACGAGTTTATCGCGGCCCGGCAGGGCGAAGTTGCGGCGACTTTAGCGGACAATTCTCTTGCAAAGGAGCTCTTGGGCTGGACTCCTCAAATCTCATTTGAATCCGGCATCGCCGAACTCAAAAAACTCCATCAGATTTCTTAATTTTATTAAATTTCAAATTACCAATTAATCTGCTATAGCAAATTAATTGGTAATTGGTTAAATAAAAAAAAGCCCTTACTCTTGGAGAGCGGGGCCTTCAATGTACGACTTATCTTTTTAAGAGAGGACTTTGGTTTTTTTTCGGTTTGTGCCTTTGCATGTTTCCTGGTGTCTCTGGAGTTTTGAAAAATCAGCCTCGTTGATTTCCATGCGGACTCCTTGTCCTGAAAAGCTCGACACAACAGTTTTTTTGCATTTTGCGCAAACAAAACCACAACGGTCCATGTGTTCTTTTACAAGATATGCCATTTTCTTTTTCTCCTTCTTCCGTAATTCCTAACATTACCTATTATAAATGTCAATAGTGCCTGAAAGCATTTTCTCAAATGAGAATTTTTGGGTGGCGAGTTCCAGGCTGTGCTCGCCGTATTTTTTGCGTTTTGCGGGGTGATGAATGAGTTCGCCCAATACTTCTGTTATTTCACCGGCGTTTTTCGGCGGTATCAGTATTCCGTTTTTCTCGTTTTCTATCAGGTCGGTAAGTCCGCCGACAGAAGAGGCGACAATAGGCAGACCGGCGTTCATTGCTTCAAGAACGACGTATGGGAGGCCTTCTTTCAATGAAGGTAATATAAAAATATCAAATGCTTTTAAATATTTGGAGGCGTCCATTATGAAGCCCGTTAAAATAATTTTGTTTTCCAGTTTTTTATCCGCGACATCTTTTTTAATTTTTTCAAAATCTTCCCCCCCGCCGATGATGACCGTTTGGAAGCTCAATTTTGTGTTTTCGTCTTTTTTCATTTTTTCTATTCCGTCAATCAAATATTCCAGCCCTTTGTTTTTTGTGAATTCTGCAATTGTGCCTATTATTATTTTTGTTTTACGCTCAATTTTTCCCGCCATAGGCGGGTCAGCCTTTGGCTGAAAAAATTCACGCGCCGCTTCCTGCGGAAGGAATTCCGGCATTTTGATGCCAAGCGGCAAAAGAATAAATTTTTCATTGCCGATGAGGGGCATTTCAACGGCCTGCCGGTAATCGTGCCGTGAAATGATGACAATGTTGTCCGACAAAAAAGCGGTCAGCCACTGCAGAAAATAAATAATGCCCTGATATATGAAATTGCGCCTTTCGTTGAAAGCCCACCCGTGAACGGTAAAGATGACCTTTGGTTTCCACATCGCGCGCGCGGTGCCTTTCCTGTCCCAGTTGTCCCAAAGCGTTAAAATATACGCGACAAGCGCCCCGAGGCCGCCTATTTTTGAGCTATTTAAGTGAATAATATCAGGCTTTTCGTTTTGGAATATCTTCCAGAGATAAAGAGTGGAAAGCAGTTCTTTGATAAAGCTAATATCGCGTTCAAGATGCGGTATGCCCACCACCCTTACGCCGGCCTCTTTTAATTTAACGGCCAATACCCCTGTGCCTCCTAAAGCAACGGCAATTTCGTATTCTTCCTTAGGCAGAGAGACGGCCAAGTCATAGACATAGCGCTGTGCTCCGCCCCAGTTTGATTTTGTGATGACGAACAGGACTTTTTTCATGTGTGCTTATAATTATAAACTATAAACGGAACGCTTATGTTATCCACATCCGCCGGCCGGCGGATGCTTGACTTTTAACGCATAATTTGCTAGTATGTCATCGTGAGTGTCTTATCGATTCGTCGGTAGTACAATCTATGTCTGTACAAAGCCTTGGTGTAAACCAGGGTTTTGTATTATATTATGATAGTGTCCGTTATATTGAGCATTTTGAGGGCTTGAGAGCTGGCACTCATCTAAGGACATAGAATTGGAGTATAACCCTCTCAGGCCCTCTGAATGGTTAATATAAAAGAAAATATCGCGCTCGCGCCATATACGGTTTTTAAGATCGGCGGACCCGCCGATTATTTTTGTGAAGTAAAAAATACGGAAGAGATTAAAGAGGCGCTGAATTGGACCGGCGAAAAAAAAGCGCCGTTTTTTGTTTTGGGCGCGGGGTCAAATCTTCTGGTTTCAGACGAAGGCTTCCGCGGGCTTGTGATAAAAATGAATTTACAGGAGTTAGCTCTTCGGAAGTCCGACTTCCCGGGGAAGTCGGACTTCCTCTCTGTCGGCGCGGGAGTTTCAATGGCGCGCGCGGTAAATTTTGCGATAGAGAACAGCCTTGGCGGGTTTGAGTGGGGAATTGGTGTTCCGGGGAGTATCGGAGGCTCTGTTTTCGGCAATGCCGGCTGTTATGGAAGCGAGATGAAGGATGTTGTGGAGAGTGTGAGCGTCCTCAGCCTTGCGCATTCCGATTTTCTCGCGCTGACCCTCTCTTCGGGGGCTCCGCTCGCGCAGCAAAAATCGGAACGTGCTGCGGCTTCGAAGGCACAGCTTTTCCAGGCGAATATGCGTGTCTTGGAAAAGCTGGTGCCGAGAAGCCAATGCGACTTTTCCTACCGACACTCCATTTTTAAAAAACATCCTGAATGGATAATTTTGGGCGCCACACTGAAGCTTGCGCCGTCAAATCCAAATGAATCGCGCGCGAAAGTTCTGGAATATTCCAGGAAACGGACACAGTCGCAGGACATCGGGTCCAAATGCGCGGGATGTATTTTTAAAAACTTTACCCCGATTGGAGCATCGGGGTCGATTTCAGCCGGCTCTTTAATAGACAAAGCCGGCTTGAAGGGGCACAAAATCGGAGGGGCGGTTGTTTCCGAAAAACATGCCAATTTTATTGTAAACACCGGAGGAGCAACCGCGCGCGACGTGAAGGCGCTTATTGATGTGATAAAAACGGAAGTGAAAACAAAACACGGAATAAATCTGGAAACGGAAATAAGATTTTTGTAAGTTATACACACCAAAAATAAAATAAACTCTTGCAATAGAAGGCGGTTCAGTCATAATATAAATTACATGGTTCCTAAAAAAATATTTTTTACAAAAGGCGTCGGAACGCACAAAGAAAAACTTGCATCTTTTGAGCTCGCTTTGAGGGACGCGGGCATTGCCGCGTGCAATTTAATTCTGGTTTCAAGTATTTTGCCTCCGGGATGCAAAAAAGTTTCAAAAGAAGAAGGCGTAAAATATATCCGTCCCGGAGAAATTGTTTTTTGCGTTTACGACAGAGAGCAGACAAAGGAGCCCAACAGGCTTATCGCCGCGTCGGTGGGAATGGCCATTCCCGCGGACGAGAACCAGCACGGATACCTTTCTGAACACCATGCATACGGGGAAACCGAAGAAAAAGCGGGGGATTATGCGGAGGACCTGGCGGCCTCCATGTTAGCCACAACTTTAGGGATAGAATTCAATTCTGATACGGCCTGGGATGAAAAAGAACAGCTATTTAAAATGTCCGGCAAAATAGTCAAAACATCAAATATTACGCAGTCCGCCATCGGTAATAAAGACGGTCTTTGGACAACGGTTTTTTCTGCGGCGGTATTCATCAACGACGACCAAATTGAAGCGCTGGCAAACCACACTGCTCCTGCGGTATTATAAGAACATATGCAAGTTTCATTAAAGGGCACAAATATCCAAATATTGGAATCCACCAGAGAATACGTGGACAGGAAATTGGTGCACACGGCAGAGAAGTTTTTTAAGCCTGCCCGCCAATTTGCAGGCGGGGACGGGGATGATTTGGTTTCATTGGCGATTGAAGTTGAGAAGACGACCAAACATCACAAAAAAGGGGATATTTTCCGCGCTGAGGCGAGCTTGAGCATGGGAAAAATAAACTTAAGGGCCGAGTCAACCGCGGAAACGCTGAACAACGCGATAGACGAGGTTGAATATGAGCTTATGCGTGAGATAAAAAAATTCAAAGAAAAACGCCGCGCCCTGCTCCTAAAAGGCGCGCGGAAGGTGAAGGGGAAATAGGATTGACGAAAGAACGCTCAGGTTTTTTTTATTCGTGACAAACGGGCATTTTTGAGCTAAAATAGGCATCATGTCAATTTTTGGGAAAATTTTCGGGCTGTTGGGCTCAAATGAAAAAGTAATTGAGGCGATGCGGCCGATAGTGGATGAAATTAACGCGCTGGAAAAAGAATATGAAAAATTGAGCGCGGAAGAACTGAAG
>Ga0209542_10001042_pt1 | contig 66119 bp, 73 predicted proteins | sample RifCSPhighO2_01_FD_184028 | JGI IMG/M metagenome (GOLD analysis project Ga0209542, IMG submission 184028) | Soil microbial communities from Rifle, Colorado - Rifle CSP2_plank highO2_0.1 (SPAdes) (version 2) | ecosystem: Environmental > Terrestrial > Deep subsurface > Rock core/Sediment ...
GAAACTTTTGTTTCACCTGATGCAGAGCAGCCAATAGATATTTGGTCAACAGAACTTAGCTCCGTATCTTTAACACAAACAGAATTATAGGTAGCATTAGTCCTATTCATGTAAACTGTTTTTGTTTTTCCCTGGGATGTCAAATCAATTCCGCTGACTATTATTGACTGGCTCCCGTTTTGCAATGTGCTGTTAATACTCACGCCGACAAAATTAAATTTGGAAGTGTTGGAGAAATCATAATCAAATTCCACCAATGTATTATTATTTTCAGTAAAGTTTAGTTTATTTGTTCCGGTAAAATTCAAGCTTGAATTAAAAGTTATGTTGCTTATTATTAAATTTAAATTTGGAATATTCGTTGCTATATCGCTTAAGTTTCCTATGATTGTGTCGTTTGCACCGTTGACTTTGTCCAAAACTGAAATCAAGGCATTTTGGGCTGTGATTCCGCCGTTGCTGTCATTTGCCGTTACAGTTATTGTGTAATTTCTCGCATCAGTGTAGCCGGTTTGCCATTGGCCTGAAGAATTTAACGGGGCAGAATATATAAATAAAATATTGTCACCGTCGACATCTGTTGCTGAGACGCTTCCAGTTGCGTTGATATTAACCAAATCTGATTCGTTTACCGTAATGTTGGAGATTGCGCTTAAGATAGGCGCAGCATTCAAAATAGTTATGTTGGAACTGTTGGTCCATGAGCTCCAATCAAACCCGTCAAATATTCTGACGCTGAAAGTCCAGTTTTCAAATCTTGTTGTGTTGGATGAGTTAATAAAAGTCTGGTTTGTGTAATTTGAGTCTAAGGTATAATTTACATACCATATAGTTTCATTGTACATTATTTGGTCGCCGTCAACATCATTAAATTCCCAGGATGCCTGCAAAGTGCCGTTTGTCCTGTTCAGAAAATCAGTGTTTGTCAAATTTACTGAAGTTAGAATTGGTGCATTATTCAGGACTGTTAAATTCCATAACTGCAGCGTTGCATTAATTCCGTCGGAAACAGTAACTGTAATATTATAAAATCCAACTGCTGATAAGTTTGTTATAAATGTAAAATTAGTTGAATTTGATTTTAACGTGCTATTCTGGTACCAACTAATTGAGATTATATCATCAGCATCCAAATCAGAATAAGTGATATTAAAAGTCTGGTTGCTTGATTTGTTTATGCTGAAAACATTTTGCAGTGGGAAAAAAGAGGTAATATTTACTGGTCGGTTGGTATTATTAACAGTTAGATTCCATGAAAGAAAGCTCTGTAAACTCCCGTCAGTAAGCGTGACATTAACATTATAAACTCCTGCCGAGGTAAAATTACCAGTAAAATTAAATTCTGTCTTGTTTATTCCATTTAAATACAGGGAGTTGTTCAGGTACCAAGAGAATACAACTGCATCATTTTCTGTGTCTGAAAAATTTATGGAAAATGTCTGGTTGCTTGGCTCTGATATGCTAAAGGACTGGCTTGGAGAAAATGCAGAAATATTTGGAGCGGTGTTATTAATTTGCAAAACATTCAAACCAGTAACATTTGAGTTTCCTGCGGAGTCGTTTGCATAAATCCTATAGCTTATTACACCTAATTTTAGCGCAGTTAGATTAATGTATGCGTTCAGGCCGCTTAAAGCCATTGAAGCGTTTGTTTTTGTTCCATTGTCAATTTCCAAAATTGCTGAGTTAAGCACTTCATTTGAGGTTAGGTTAATAAAAACATAGTTTGTCGAATTTATTGTTACATTGGAATTATTTGCCGGCGTCGGAGCAACTAATGTTATATTCGGCGCAGTTGCATCAAGCGACAACAAAGCCAAGTAAGCGTTAATTCTTGAAAGTGTAAGGCCGCTTCCTAAATCTGATATTTGCTTTCCGGTATAGTTTGATGCATTCTGCAGCTGGAATGGAGTTAAGGCTATATTTTGTTCAAGTTTTTTGTATTGGCGCAATAATGCAAATGCGCCGGATATATGCGGAGTTGCCATTGAGGTTCCGGATAAACTCTTGAAGCCACTTGGATCGCAAGATGAGCAGGAACCAGTTGGAACGGTCGATGTGATTGATTCCCCGGGTGCAAGCAGAATAGGCAAGTTCCATCTGTTGTAACTGGATGCTACATCAGATTTTGACACGGAGCCTGCGACCGTGACATTCGATATACACGCCGGGTCGCTGACTCCTGACGCCGAGTTACTATTGCCGGCTGCCACAACAACCGATATATTTCTTGCAATCGCATTATGTATAGAATTTGCCGTCAGCTGGTCGCTTGAATCACAATAGTTGCTATTGGTGCTGCCATCCCCTAAACTCATGCTGATGATGGAGATGTTGAATATTGAAGCATTGTTTGTACACCAGTCTATAGCACTAATTAGGTCTTGGGTTGTGGCAGATCCAGAAGCTGGGAAAATTTTAAGCGCCACAATGTTTGCATCTGGAGCTATTCCCTTGTAAGTTGTATCGTTTGATGCAACAATTCCAGCAACGTGAGTTCCGTGGCCATTATCATCAAACGGGTCATTATCTCCATTTATAATGTCATATCCACCAATTACTTTTGAGCAAGTTCCGCTCGTGAAAGAACCTGAAGTACAACCACCTAATGCAGGCCTCGTATAATCTATTCCTGTATCTATAATACAAACTGTTTCTCCTTTTCCAGTTATGTTTTGTCCATTGTAGACTAATCCCCACGTTCTAGTGGCGTTTATAATGCCTGCAGAATCCTGGAGCAGAAGTGATAATTTCTTCGGTTTGTATATTTGGAGAACGTTTGGATTATTTTTCAGCTTCTCATACCCAGCCTGGGTTATTTTTACTGCAAAGCCATTGACTGATGTATAATCGTGGGTCATTTCCAAATCATAGTCTGCAGATTGTACAGAAATGGCATTGCCTTTTTTTAATTTCATATTTTGCAGCACACTTTTCTTTTGCTGCACTATCATATTCTTTTTGACTTCAAAACTATCCAGCTTAAGATTTTTTGCCTGTAATTTTAAGGGGTTTGGATTGTCTTTTAACACGACTATGACTGAAGTTTCATTATTATCTCCAAATAAATCCTGCATTTCAGAATTATTAATTGAATAGACAGAGGCTGAGGTAATTGTAATGAGTATTAATATAATAAATGCTACACCGCTTTTCATTTTTTCTTGAATTTAAATCACTCTATTTAAACTTTTTTTATAAAATAATCGAACTAGCCTAATATTAAATAGAGAAGAAAAACCTAAGCTCTTGAAACTGTTTCTTCAGCCATTCAATCTCTTCTGCGTCTAAATCAAGCTCTTTTGAAAGATGATTTGCCATTTCCTTGTTGCTGAACAGGACAGGGATGTAGGGCATTGTGCTTTTTATTATTTCTTTTGTGGAGGTGTGAGTTTTCGCTGCAATCTTCCCGGCAATTGCCTTTTTCTTTGCGGCTTTCTGCTTTGCCCACCATAGTTTTAATATCCTTCCGGTAGGCTTATACTGGACAAATTCCTTGTACTTTTCAGTTTTGGCGGAGGCGATTCCTGCCGTTATCAGCGCATTGATATAAATCAAAAACCTGTAATGCTGCCATCTTCTTATTCGCCTATTAAAAACATCAGCTTTGCTGAGCATGTCGTAAGCCCCTGCAAGATCTGCAGGATGAGTATATTCCTTCGGCAGATTTTCATCAATCCATAATAATTGCTCGCTTAAATCTTCATCTACATTTTCAAAAGCGGAAATTGCTATCTTCAGGTCCGTTGTTTTGAAAATTTTATTTAAGGCACTCATTATGTTATCCGTTTTATTTCTTTCTGATAATTCCCCGAGGCTTTCTTTTGCCAGTTCCTTTTTATTCTGAGTTAATGTCTGCAAGTCATTTATAGCAGCCCTTGCATCGCCTGATGCCCTCCTGGACAATGTTTTCAGCACTTCTTCATCATAATTTATTTTTTCATTGTCGCAGATTTTTTTCAGAATTTTAAAAACAGACTGATAATCAAGCAGCTTGAACTCCATGAGGCTGGATTTGCTTCTTAACGAGCTGAATTTGTTGTCGAAAGGATTTGTGGCAGTCAAAATCAGGGGGTAAGTGGAGTCTTCAATCAGTTTTGTTATTGCCTGAATTCCACCCCTGTCCTGGTGCCCGGACAGCCCGTCAATCTCGTCAACAAGAATTATTTTTCCTGATGCAAACAGGCTTCTCTGCTTCATAGCGTTGCCGACTTTGCTGTTTATCTGCTCTGCATTCCTAAAGTCAGACGCATTTACTTCAATTACTTCATGGCCAATCTCTTTTGCTATGGCATAAACAGAGCATGTCTTGCCGGTTCCGCTTGGGCCGTAAATCAAGGCGGAATTCTTTTTTTCCTTTGAGAAATTAACTATAAAATTCTTCAGCTTGGAAATTACCTCATCCTGCCCGACAATGTCTTTCGTTGATTTTGCGGTGTATTTATGGGTGAAAGGCTGCATAGGATGAAGTTAGGATTATTAATTTATTAAGGTATTGATTCATTTTTTTCGTATTTTGATTAGGACAGTCAGTGAGGGAACCCAAAGTTACACTCAATTTATTTTATCCGCCCTCCACCCACCCCAAGCTGGAATAATCGATGGTGCCCCTATTCTTTTTGTCATCACTCCCAAGATTAAACAACCCAAAAGTTTAAATTGGATGTTTTAATACTGAGTTGTATGAGCAACAACTCAAGGTTTTATTTTATTTTGCTGTCTGTGCTGTCCGCAGCCGGCGTTGGAAACATCTTCATTTACCCAAATTTGTCAGCCAAATTTGGAGGGCTGTTTTTTATTCCGTATCTTATAGCCATGATTGTGCTGGGTGTTCCATTGCTTATGCTCGAATTCTCAATTGGCCAGCATTTCGACAAGAATGTTGTTGACATTTTTGCCTCGGTAAAAAAATGGTTCAGCGGGATAGGGTGGCTTATGATGATTAATGCCTTCATAATCATGAGCATTTACACAGTTGTGCTGGCGTGGAATATAATCTACATCTTTGTATCATTCGGGCTTCAGTGGAAAGGCAACGAAAGAAACTATTTTTTAAGCAATGTAGTGCAGGCTTCAGGCGGGCTTAACGGCTTCACAAAATTTTCCCTTCCGGTTTTTATCGCGCTCGTAATTGTTTGGGCCATAATATTTTTTTATGTGCGCAACGGCTTTGACAGCATCATGAAATGTTTTTTAATTATGGCGCCTGCTTTTTTGGTCCTGGCGCTTTTCTTTCTTTATTACACATTAACCATTCAGAATGCGCTGAATGGAGTTTATTTTTTCCTGAATCCAGGCTGGGCGAAGCTGCTTGACTGGCAGGCCTGGTCCGGCGCATTCCTGCTGGCTGCCCTGTCGCTTGGAGTTTCTTTCGGCATAATGCCTGCAGTATCGAGAAGAAGCAAAACCGGATTTGCATTTGGGAATTCTTTTTTTGTTATCGTGTTCAAGCTGATGATAAGCATGATTATTGGAATTATTGTGTTCAGCATTATCGGGTTTCTTGGCGCGCGGCAAAATATAGGACTTGAAGGGCTGTCATCTTCAGGATATGGGTTTCCGTTTATAACATTGGCGCAGGCGCTTCCATTTTTTTACAGTCCAGCTTTGCTGAGCATTCTGTTTTTCACCATGCTTTTCATGTTGCTTTTGTTCGGCGCATCTTCGCTTGCCTATTCGCTTGTGCATATTTTATCCGAGAAATTGAGCACGAAAAGAAGAAATGCGGCGATTGTTGTTGCCGGGCTTGGATTTTTAAGCGGGCTTTTGTTCGTGATAAAGCCAGGGCTGCACATAATGGACATAGTCTCCCACTTTGTGGCCTATAATATTCTCCTTGCAGTACTGCTTGAATCTGTTGCCGCCGGGTGGTTTTACAACTCAGAGAAGCTAAGCGGGTTTGTGAATAAAAATTCGGCCATTAAGATTGGAGGAGTATGGAGATTTTTTATCAGGTTTATAATACCAATTATTGTTATTGTAATTATTGCAATACATATAAAATCGGATTTCGGGCTGGATTACAACAGCTATCCTTTATGGGCAATCCTTTCATTTGGGATTGGAACTGTTGCCATTCCGGTTGCAACTGCGTTTTTATTGCCCGAGAAGATACTGGACAGGAAATGATAATCTTTTTATTCTAAGCTCAATTACATGCGCCAATGGACTGGTTTTCAATCATACTGACTGTTGCCGGGCTGGCACTGTTCGAGGTGGTCATCAGCGTAGATAATGCCATTATAAACGCGGAAGTCCTTTCCACGATGTCCAAGAAAGGGCGAAAGTGGTTCCTGTTCTGGGGCATTTTGATTGCAGTCTTTCTTGTGAGGGGATTGCTTCCATGGATTATTGTGTGGGCTTCAAACCCGTCTCTGGGGTTTATGGGCTCTTTCACTGCATCATTCAGCAATGATCCCCATATAAAGGAGGTCATAGAGCAGAGCGCGCCTATTTTACTGGTGGGAGGGGGCACGTTTCTGGTGTTTTTGTTTTTCCACTGGCTTTTTTTGGAAACCAAGAATTATGGATTAAGGGGGGAAAAATTTTTCCACAGGCAGGGAGTCTGGTTTTTCGCGGTTGTTTCCGTCCTTTTGGCTGGGATAGTTTGGATTTCAATTAAAGTAAACCCGTGGATGGCCTTTGGCGCCGTTATCGGCTCGACTGCTTTTTTCATAACACACGGGTTCAAGGAAAATGCCGAGAAAGCCGAGCAGCAGATGATTGAAGGAAGCGGAAAGATGTCTGACTTGAGCAAGATTTTTTATCTTGAAGTCATAGATGCGACTTTTTCCATTGACGGAATTTTAGGGGCTTTTGCATTTACATTCATCTTGCCCGTTATTTTAATCGGAAACGGAATTGGCGCAATAGTAGTCCGCCAGCTTACCATAAGCAACATTGAAAGAGTCAAGAAATACAAATACCTCAAGAACGGGGCGATGTATTCAATATTGGCCTTGGGAATGGTTATGCTGCTTGACAGTTTCGGACTGCATATTCCCCAATGGATTTCACCTGTCCTGACGTTTGCAATAATAGGATATTTCTTTTACAAGAGCTACAAAGAGGCTTAAAAACCATAAAATTTTAAAGTAAAGGTTAAATAATAGATTAGATACAGTTAAGGGTTAAGTTACATTAAAAATGGAAAAACAAATCTTGACAATTGAAGAAATGTCAACTTTCTGCAAGAGAAAGGGCTTTGTGTATCCGAGCTCTGAGATTTACGGCGGCCTGGCTGGATTGTATGATTATGGGCATCTCGGCACACTTCTGAAAAAGAATTTTGAGGATATGTGGAGAGAGTATTTTCTTTCATTGGATGACAATTTTTTTGAGATTGAAGCGAGCGAGATAATGCACGAGAGCACCTTTGTTGCGTCGGGCCATTTGAAGAATTTTGTTGATTTGGCTGCGAAGTGCCAGAAAGGCCATGCTGAAAGAGCCGACCACCTGCTTGAGAGGAAGCTTAAGAAAAAGTTTGAGGGGCTTGCCGCAGAGGAGCTGTTTGAAAAAATAAAGGAGAACAAAATAAAATGCCCGGTTTGCGGCTCTGACATTGAGAAAGTCGAGGTAATGAACATGATGTTTCCGGTTTACCTTGGAATAGGCAATGTTATGAAAGGTTATCTTCGCCCCGAAACAGCGCAAAGCCCCTATGTCAATTTCAAGAGGCAGCTGGAAGCCATGAGGAAAAAACTTCCTCTCGGACTGGCTTTGATTGGGCGCGCTTACAGGAATGAAATTTCTCCCCGCAATTTTATTTTAAGGCAGAGAGCTTTTACGCAGTCTGAGCTTCAGATATTTTTTAATCCCAACAAGATAGATGAGCATGATGATTTTAAATCTGTTGAAGACTATAAGCTGCAAGTGATGTTTGCTGACGAGAGAAGTGCAATCCATAAAATAAGCTGCGGTGAATTATCCAAAAAACTTCCAAAGTTTTATGTTTATCACATGGCTAAAGTCCAGCAGTTTTATCTTGATGTTTTAAAATTTCCTTCTGACAAATTCCGGCTTTATGAGCTAAATGACAAGGAAAAGGCATTCTACAACAAATACCATTTTGATATGGAAGCCGATTTGGACACAATCGGGTGGACGGAAATCGGAGGAATCCACTACAGGACTGACCATGACCTTAAGGGGCACCAGGAAGTTTCAAAGCAGAGCATGGAATTCCTTGACGAGGAGACAAAGGAAAGGTTTATCCCACATGTTTTGGAATTAAGCTTCGGCGTTGACCGTAATTTTTATTCCATCATTAATTATGCCTACAACTATGACAAGTCTCGTGAAAATATTGTTTTAAAATTAAATCCAAAGCTTGCCCCGATAAAACTTGGGGTTTTTCCGCTTGTCTCGAACAAAAAAGAAATTGTAGATTTAGCGAAAAAAGTGCATAATGATTTAAAAAAATGCTGGGGCGCAAGCTTTGACACTGGCGGCTCAATCGGCAGAAGATATGCGCGAATGGATGAGATAGGAACTCCGCTTTGCATTACTGTGGATTTTGAAAGCCTTGAAGATGATTCTGTAACAATCCGAGAAAGAGACACTACGCAGCAAATTCGTGTTGAGATTTCCCAACTGAAAGACGTTGTCAAGAAATTCTTCAAAGGAGAGAGATTTAACAAATTGGGGAAAGCGGTGGAATAGAGGAAAGTTCACATAACTTACAAAGCAAGGCGACCACGCAGGGCTCGAGGCGAGAAATTTTTTCCTCGAATTTTGAGGCAACCCGCAAAATTCAGAGCTGAAAAAATTTTGAAGCACTCGAGACTTTTTTAAGCGAAGCGAGAAAAAGTTTGCCTTGCGAGTGTTAGGCGACCGATAGGCGAGTGAGCGTTTAGCGAACTCGAGTTTTTTACCGCCGAAAATTCGTTGTTATCGTACTTTTGAATTGATATAAAAGAAAAGTTTAAATTGATACTCTACCTAACTAACTTAGTAATAAAAAACGAAAAGTATTTATATTAGATGTGTCTCACATGTGTATTATATGTGTCTTCGGTGTGTTATATGAACGGTAATAAAAGGGTCCAGGTTGTTTTTACTGAAAATCAATGGAAACTAATGGAGAAACTTAGAGGAGAATTCGGAAATGGGGATGCCGATATAGTAAGGAACATTGTCATTGCATGGTTATCTGAGAAATCATTTATATCTTCAACTGCTAAGAATAAAAAATGAAAACACAACATAGCATTTATTTTGGAAATTCAAACAATATGGAAGATGTAGATTCTGAAAGTGTAAATCTTATTGTAACCTCGCCACCTTACCCTATGATAGAGATGTGGGATGGGCAATTTTCTTCTTCTAATTCTGAGATTAAAGAGGTACTCCAGAATGGTAATGGCCCAAAAGCCTACGATCTTATGCATGAAGAATTGAGTAAAGTATGGGCTGAAGTTAATAGAGTTCTTGTTGATGGTGGAATTGCTTGTATAAACATTGGTGATGCGACAAGAAAGGTTAATGGAGCTTTCCAACTATATGCAAATCATTCTAAGATAACTGGTTACTTTGAAAAAATGGGATTTCAGGTTTTACCTTTAATCTTGTGGAGAAAAGAAACTAACAAACCAAATAAGTATATGGGTTCTGGAATGCTTCCACCTTCGGCTTATGTGACTTTAGAGCATGAGTATATCCTAATATTTAGAAAAGGTACGAACAGGGTTTTTGCTAATGCGGATAAAGAGAATAGACAACAAAGTTCTTATTTTTGGGAAGAACGAAATATTTGGTTTTCTGATATATGGAACAATCTCAAAGGAGTATCACAAAAATTAAATCATGAAAAGCTAAGAGAACGTTCAGCAGCTTACCCATTTGAGTTGGCTTATAGGTTAATTAATATGTATTCTTTGCAAGGAGATACTGTTTTGGACCCCTTCTTTGGTACTGGTACTACTATGTTAGCTGCAATGTGTGCGACTAGAAATTCAACAGGATACGAAATTGATTCTAATTTTCATGACGTTATTAACTATAGGCTAGACGAAGTGCTTAACTTTTCTAGAAAAATAGTAGCAGAAAGATTGCAAAGACATATGGAATTTATTGAGAGGAGGCAAGAGGAAAAGGGAGAAACAAAACATAAGTCAAGCAAATATGGTTTCCCCGTTGTGACTAGACAAGAAAAAAATATAATCTTTCCTTTAATGGAAAAAATCAATAAAATAAAAGAGAACCAATTTGAAGTTACATACTCAGAAGAAAATCCAGTTAATACAGATTTAAAGCTCCCTACAAAACAAAAGATGAACCTCAATCTTTATATTTAGATAAGAAAATGATTACAACAATCGTTTAATCTCTTTAATATTTACTTCGTAACTCCCATCATTCTTTTTCTCATAATAAACAACTTTTGCCCTTAATCTTTCAGATTTTACGTTTGAGGCATTTTTGTAACTTTTTGGTTTTATTTGTATTGGTTTTATTCCTATAAAACCATCATAACCTCCCCTTTCCTCTTTTTTTGTTGCAATTCTACATTTTTTACGAGTAAGTTTTCTTAACTTATTAATGACCGCTTCTTGGATTTTGATCCCCCAATAACTTTTATCAATCACCAAGTCTTCCACCCAGTTTCTTACCAATTTTTTGTTGATTTTTTTATATTGTTTAAGAACTTCTCTTTTCTTATTCATTATTAAATTGATAGACTTGTTTATAGAATCTGGATATTTTTTAAAATACCACTTCTTCCAACTACTATATTTTTTGTAAGGACATAACATTACCTCTTCTGACATTTGACCAACAATTTTGTCGGAAGTACCACCAGCCCACCTATTCAATAAATTCATTAAAGAAGACGTATATTTGGGAAAATTGTTATCCTTATATTTTGCAATTTCTTTTATATCTTCTTTTGTTATTATTATTTTAGTTTTCATCTTTTACGTGGAGATAAGATTGTTTTATCAATGAAACAATATAATCAAAATTCTCTTCCTTAAATTGTATCCTCTTAGTAAAAGTATTGTTAATCCCTTTTGGAACATCCACACATAAATTTTTTGGATCTTTAAAAGTGCCAGAAGTTCTAAAATAAACCCATGTTTTGGACTTAGTTAACCAAATATAAACAAAACATTTCCTTATCCTGTAGGATATATAGTATTTTCTTAGACTTTCTTTAATTTTTGGGTTTAATATTCTTATCTGATTAATTAGTCTGTCAAGAGAATTTACATCTTCCTTTTTTAGGTTTGGTTTATATGTATCATAGATTTTATTTTTCTCCATTTTTTAATCTTTGAATTTCTTTTTTAATTTCATCAACTACTTCTTTATTTTGAATAACTTTGGAATCATTTTTCTTAACTGAAAAAATGACAAAACACTTCCCTTTGTATTTTTCTGTAAATTTAATGTGCTGTTCTTTTAGGAATTCCTTATACTTTGCGAATACTTGTAGATTTGTTCCTATATCTTCTGGCTTGATTTGTATCCCTATATATGAATCATTAATTTTTATGGAGAAATCAACACCATACAATCGGTCCCATTCGTCAGGTGCCTCTTTAATCTCCATATCAACCTCCTTTTCCAATGTACCTTTTATAATCTCCACCTCGTTCATATAACCTTCAAAAGTCCTGTTAATGACAAGATTATGCATATATTCAACACAATCCTCTTCACTTACTTGCCCTAATTCTTCTTTAATGACTGTAGTAATCTTTTCATAAAGTATTTTACCTAGGCTATCAATATGTGCTTTTGGCTTTACTTTTTCATAATAGTATTTCTTCCACTCTTCCAAATTCTTCGGTTTGCATTTTCTAATGCTCTCTGAAGTTGGACCAACATTTCTTTTGAAATTTAATTGAAATCTGTTCATCACATTATTTAGTATCCATTCCTTAGCCATTGTTAAATCACCTATGATTACAATCTATTATTCATGTTATGGAACCTATATATTTAAACTTAACTCAAAACTTTATACCAATTCAAAAGTTAGGTCAAGTGAAACGAGCCGTATAAAATACAGATTTTATGCGAAGATAACAAGTACAAATTTTCGGTGATAACCAAGTCGGCGGTAAAAAACTTCTGCCTAACGCCGTTATGGCGAACTTTATGATTGTTTTCTTATATATTCAACACCAACCCCCTGGACATCTCGGGCAGTCTCCTAGTTACTTTGTATAGTGTCGGAAGTAAATAAATGAGCAATGTTAATCCGACACTATATTCGGCGGACACAACTATTTTTAATCAATTTTTTGTGTCCGACATTATATTTTGTTGTTCCATTCTTTCTAAGCTCTATAATGGATATCTCCCATTTTGTATTTAAAGTACTTTCACCGATTTAATATAACCTAGAATTATCCTTTTCCAATTCTCTTTCTCTTCTCTTTTTCAGGCTCCTTAAGATAATTATCGGAGCTGACAACTTTCTGGCTGCTTCTTTTTTCAAGCTCTTTTCTTGCAATCCCGGCCACAATTCCGCCTTCCCTTGCTGCTATTTTATTCTGGCCAAACCCTTTTGCATCTTTATTTCGGGCTATTCTTGTAGTAGAAGCCTCTCCAAGCATGGTAAATATTAATTCAAGGTCATTCATATGATCTCTTAAATTTTCTTTAGAGAACTTTGAATAATTCATTATTTTCCATATTTCATTCAAAGTTCTCTTAGAGAATTTTGACAAATTTGTAATATTTCAAAATTCTCTTTAGAAAGTCCTTTGAATTTGTGATATTTCTTCGGGCTCATTCCAAAAGTAGCCTTGGAAATCTCAGAGGTAAGTATTGCAAATTCCTTGCCTTCCGATACGCCTCTTTTCTTCCATTCACTTGTTAATTCGTCCCTTACTGATATTCCCCTAACACGTTTCTCAATCCACTCATCAGAATATCCTTTGGCTTTGTAAATATCCCTCATCCGCTTTTGCGATAACTCAGGATTTTCTATCTCTTTAACTCGTTCATAACCTACTTGTGCCAGCCATAGCTTAAAGGGCTCTGCCTTGGGTGAGGGGATTGATTGAATTATTCTAAACATAGATTGAGTACTGGCACAGTCTGTTTCATACATTTTGCCATCAGATGACATTAATTTCAGTTGTAAACAAAATGTTAACAACTGAGACTCCCTTCCCTTTAATACTCCCCAATACTGCCTTGGGCTTGGGCTTTCGGTTAACGCCTCAACAACATCCACGACAGAAAAATACCATTCATCATTATACCATACTCTCCTTATTTTTTTATTCTGAAACACAACTAAAGTGTTTTCTTCATTCATTTTAAAACTCAAATAATTAATTCCCTTATAAACCTTGTGCGGAGATGTCCAGTGCCCAGTGCTACTTTAAAATATATATTAGCCTACAAACAGCCACCGGACATCTTTACCTAAACTTTTTAAAGCGGGCAATCTTACCATGAGTATTCTTGATAATTACTGCTAATTTCATTATTTTTGGGTGGAAACACAATATTTATATATTACCATGACTTCGAAAAAGCACTACCTATAGTATATAGACGTCATCTCAACCACTACCTATAGTGGTTTTGAAGAAGTGTGAAATTATAAAAATTATATAAAAAGTTGAAGAGGTTTGGCGTTATGGAAACAAAAATTTCTAGGATGAAGAAGCGCGATGGAACAGTAGTTTTGTTCGACCAGAACAAGATAACGACAGCTATATTCAAAGCGGCCCAGTCAGTTGGCGGCAAAGACAGGAGCGCAGCAAGGACTCTTAGCGACAATGTAATCAAAGAGCTGGAGGGCTTAGGCATAACAACACCCTCAGTTGAAGAAATCCAGGACGCAGTTGAAAAGGTTTTGATTGAGCATGGGCACGCTGCAACCGCAAAGGCTTACATTCTTTACAGGCAGGAAAGGGCTGCTGTCAGAAAAGAAAAACAGATTGTCCTTGAAAAGGAAGATGTGGACGAAGTTGACAAGAGATTTGATGTCAACGCCTTAAGGGTTCTGAAGGCAAGGTACCTTAGGAAAGATGCAACGGGGAAATTGATAGAAACTCCTAAGCAATTATTCACAAGAGTCGCTGTTCACGCTGCCCTGCCTGATGTAATGTATGACACAAGAATTTTTGACATTAACGGCCAGCAGCCGGTCAATATGGTTGAAGATTTCAAGCCGGCTGTGCATGAAGACCAGTATGGATTTGGAAAATACAAGCTGAATAGATACCATTTGGAAGGTCTGAAAAGGATGTACGACCGGTTCAACAGGAACAAGCAGATGAAAGTCACATGGAACAAGTTCTTTGATATGATTAAGAAGGGGGAGCTAGACAGCTACGAGCAGAATGTTGATGAGTTATTCAATTTAATGACCCGCAAATTATTCATGCCCAACACTCCGGCGATTGCAAATTTTGGAAATCCATTGGGAATGGGAAGCGCATGCTTTGTATTGGACGTTCCGGATTCAATTGACGGGATAATGGAAACTTTAAAAAACACAGCAATCGTTTTCAAAGCCGGCGGCGGGATGGGATATAATTTCTCAAAACTGAGGCCGGAAGGGGATTTTGTAAGCTCAACCGGAGGCGTGGCAAGCGGGCCAATAAGCTTCATGAGGCTGTTTGACACAATGACTGAAGTTATAAAGCAGGGCGGCATCAGGCGGGGAGCCAATATGGGCATTCTTAACTCCAACCATCCTGACATTGAAAAGTTCATAGTGGCAAAGGACGGCAATAAAGGGTTGAGAAACTTTAACATAAGCGTTTTGATAATGCCGGATTTCTGGAAGCACTATGAGGAAAACACGCCTTATCCGTTGGTCAATCCAAAAGATGGGACCGTTGTCAGAACTGTAAATCCGAGAGCTTTGTTTGACAAAATAGTTTATCAGGCATGGGAATCTGCAGAGCCCGGCGTAATTTTCTTTGACAAGGTGAATGATTACAACCCTTTCTTTGAGCATCTTGGGCCGATTGTTACAACAAACCCGTGTGTTACTGGAGACACTCTAATATCTACTGAAAATGGTTTAGAAAGAATAGATTCAATAAAAACAAAAGACATTGTTGTTGATGTAAGAACACAATCACAAGGCACAAACTTATTGATGCTGCAAAAAGGATGCAAAAAAGTTCAAGCTCTTCAAGTTGTAAAGACGGGAGTTAAAGATATATACAGGCTAACCACAAAATCAGGTTATGAAGTTACTGCAACTGCTGACCATAAGGTTCTGACTGACAATGGCTGGAAAGAGATAATAAATCTTACTGAGGAAGATTGTGTGTTGCTGCAATCCGGCCAAGGTTGTTTTAATTTAAATCCTAAACTTACTTTTGAGGTCAATAATAAAATAGATGGTGGCAACGGCAGAACTTATAAATTAAATCTGCCTCGTGAATGGAGCAAAGAACTCGGACTAGTATTAGGTTGGCTGACTGGAGATGGCTGGCTGAGTGAAAGATACAACTCTATGGGGTTAGTATTCGCTCCAGAAGATAGAGAAATTAAAGACTTAATAAAACCAATATTTGAAAGCTATTGTAATAGGGCTATTCAGGAACGAAATTATAAAAATGGATGTGTTCAGATAAGGTCTGCCAGCAAGTATGTAATTGATTATTTCAAAAAAATTGGCGTGACTGAAGAAAGATGTGTTCCTTCATCTTTATTTATTGCCACAGAAGAAGCAGTTGTTGGTTTTCTACAGGGGCTTTTTGCTGCTGATGGCACAATAGGGATAAGCAAAAAAAGCAGGAATTATATTAGGTTGAACTCAAGCTCGATTAAATTGTTAAAGGACGTGCAACTTCTATTGCTTAATCTTGGCATAAAAAGTTCTATATATGACCGCTCAACAAAGCCAAAAGAGTTCAAATACACCAATAGCGAAGGTGAGCTTGTAATCTATACAACATCAGGCATTAATTATGAATTAAACATAAGCAAAGAAAATGTTCCAAGATTTTTAGCAAAAGTAGGATTTTTGCACACTAAATTTAAGGAAAAAGCAATTAAATTAAGAAAATTCAAATTTTATGAAGAGCATTTCTTGGATGTAGTCAAATCAGTAGACTATGTTGGCAAAAGAGAAGTATATGACCTAACTGAACCAACAACCCATTCTTTCATAGCCAATGGAATAGTTGTCCATAATTGCGGCGAAGTGCTTCTTTATCCAAACGAGCCGTGCAATCTTGGCTCAATTAATGTATGGTCATTTGCTAGAAAGGATGAGGAAACCGGAGAAACAACGGTTGATTGGGAAGCTCTGAAAGAGGTTACAATGAGCTGCACAAGGTTCCTTGACAACGTTATTGATGTAAACAATTTTCCATTAAAGGCGATTGAGGAAATGAGCCTGAGCACAAGAAAAGTCGGCCTTGGAGTAATGGGAGTTGCAAACTTACTGTACGAGCTAAAGCTGCCTTACAATTCAGAAGAAGGAAGGCAATTCATGCAGAAGCTGATGGAATTCATAGCTTACTGGAGCAAAGTTGAAAGTATAAAATTAGCGCAGGCAAGAGGAAATCTTCCATATTATGACAAGAGCTTCTACAAGCAGGGAAGAGTTCCAATTCAAGGGCCTGAAGAGGGCTCATTGAACGGCTTCAACTGGGAGAAAATGAGCCAGGACATCAGGAAATACGGCATAAGAAATGGTTATACAACTATAATTGCACCAACCGGAAGCATCTCAATGATAGCCGGCTGCTCATCAGGAATGGAGCCGGTTTATTCCATAGTGTTTGAGAAGAACGTCAAAGTTGGAAGCTTCTTTTACATAGACCCTGCAGCCGAAAAGGTTTTGAGGGAAGAAGGGCTGTTCAACGAAAGGCTGCTGGAGGATGTCAACCAGCACAAAGGGAGCCTGCAGAATATTGAGTACATTCCGGAGAAAATAAGAAAGGCGCTCGTGACGGCAATGGATATAACCCCAGAGGACCACATAAGAGCTCTCGCGGCTTTCCAGAGGTGGGTGGATTCCAGCATTTCGAAAACTAATAACTTCCCCGCTGATGCGACAGTTGAGCACATGAGGGAATCATACATACTGGCTTACAAGCTCGGCTGCAAGGATGTAACTGTATTTAGAGATTCGAGCATCAAGGACCAGGTTCTTGTGGCGCCAAAAGCCAAAGAGCATAAGGAGGAAAAGATTGAAATGGCAGCAGAGCAAAAGAAAACGGTTAAGGATTCAGAATCAGGATTGGTATTTGCCGGTGGGAATGGCAGCAATAACAAGCCAATGACTAAATCCACAATCAAGAACTGCCCTGAGTGCGGAACGGCAGTTGAGTTGAAAGAAGGCTGCCTTCACTGCCCTGGATGCGGCTGGGGACTGTGTATGTAGTTTTATTTCTTTTATTTTTTAAATTTTTATTATTAAAAAGAGATGTAATTTATCCAGGCATATCCATAAAGATTATTAAACCCTAAAACATTAGCGAATATAAAATGCCTTTAACCGAAATAAAAAAGCCGATTACCGTCAAAGGAGACGACAGCAAAGACAATCTTGGATTAGTCCATGTAATAACAGGCGACGGCAGAGGCAAGACAACTTCCTCTCTCGGGCTGGGACTAAGGGCAATAGGCAACAATTTAAGGGTCCATATGGTGCAGTTTCTTAAAAGCGGATTTACGGGAGAATTGTACAGCGCAAAGAAGCTTGGGTTTGAGATTGAGCAGTTTGGCGTTGATGCCCTGAAAGAAAAACAGCAAAAGCTGCAGGAATTTGAAGACAAGACAAGCAGGTTTGTTTTTCAGCCGGATATAAAGGAAAAAGATGCTGCACTTGAAGGGTGGCATCATGCAAAGAATGTAATTAAAAGCGGCAACTACGACATGGTAATTCTTGACGAAATCAACTGCGTGATTGCAAAATCTCTGATTCCGCTGGATGAAGTTCTTGAAATCATAAAAAGCCACGGAAAAGTCGAATTGGTTCTGACCGGCAGAGACGCGCCGCAGGAATTAATGGACGCTGCAGATTACGTAAGCGTTGTCAGCGGACTAAAGCACCCATGGCAGAAAGGGATTGTTGCAAGGAAAGGGATTGAGTATTGAAGAGTAATAATAAAAGAAATATTTATAAAGTGATAATCAATTCTTGGACTTATGCCGGCACATATAGATGCGGAGCCAAGGAGAGACCATTACGTTCCAACGCTCGGTTCTGGTCCTGTGAAGTATGACTTGTCTTACAGTCAAATAAATGGAGGGTATTCTTTAAGAAGAACTGGGCAGCCATTAATTCCATGCCCAAAATTTGGTGATTTGATAGTAGCTTATTTAACTCATTTAAGAACTCATCCAAATGTAGAAACACAAACTGAAGTCAGAGATTTAAGTTCAAGCGAGCAAAGAGCATTGGAAATAATAGCGAACGAACACAATAAGCGAATTGCCTTGCAAACGGGACTAAATCCACAAGTACCGCAATTCTAAATCAGCTGCTCGATAATCTTAGCCATCTTGAAATCCTTGTAAGTCAGTGCGTTCTCATCCCACGTCGTCAGTGAAATTTTCACTTTATTGTTTCTGATTGTTATATCCGGATAATGGTATTCATGATTTGCCTGCTCGCCGACTTTCTGCGCGAAGTCCATTGCTTCCTTAAAATCCTTGAACTCGAAATCTTTGTAGATTGAAGTATAATCCGACAATTCCCAGCCCGGCAATTCCTGAAGCCTGTCGTGGACGTCTTTTATTGACAAATGCTCTTCCATATTAGGCTAATTTGTTTAATTTTATATAAATTTAGTTACCTATTTCATAAAAACAAAGATTTAAATATAATTAAATTATACATGGGTAAAGGTGATAGAAATGGAGCAATTTAAGGCTGTACCAAAAAAATGGGGCAATTCACTTGGTGTAACAATACCATCTGAAGTAATAAAATCAGAAAACCTGAAAACAAATGAGGAAGCAATATTTTTAGTCATGAAGGATAACCGGAACAATATAAAAAAAATGTTCGGAACTCTAAAAATAAAGAAGCCGACCCAGCAGATTATGGATGAAATAGATGAAGGATACGATGAGCACTGAATTGCAAGGGAACTCACTGCAAACTCGCTCACAAGACAGGACTTTTTTCTGTGATACCTACGCTATGATAGAAATAATCAAAGGCAACAAAAATTATAGTGAGTATATCGGATTCATGCTGTTAACATCAGAGCTAAACTTGATGGAACTCTATTATTCCCTATTGAGGGATTTTGGAACTTCCATAGCTAAAAATTATTTTAAAGAATGGGAAGCATCAGCAGTGAGAATTCCCAAGAGCATAATTCAATCAGCAATGAATCTTAAGCACATCTATAACAAGGAAAAATTAAGTTATGTGGATTGTATGGGGTATACGTATGCATTGGCAAACAATATGCCATTCTTAACTGGAGATGAGAAATTCGAAAAAAAAACAGGAGTAGAATTTGTAAAATAAAATGCCTAAATTAAACTTGTCAAAAAACGCATTGACAATCCTCGAGCACCGCTATCTCAAGAAGAATGCAAAAGGCGGCTTAATAGAAAAGCCGGAAAATATGTTCAGGAGAGTTGCAAAAAATATTTCTCTTGCAGATGCAAAATACTCACACTCAAAACAGATAAAAAAAATTCAAAAAAAATATAAAAAAGAATTTTATGAGATTGTTGAGACTAAAGAATTCAAAAAATTAGCCGGAAATGACAGGGAATTAAAAAAAACAGAAGAAGAGTTCTACAGTTTGATGTCTTCGCTGGATTTTCTGCCAAACTCGCCGACATTGTTGAATGCAGGAAGAAAACTGCAGCAGCTGGCGGCTTGCTTTGTACTCCCTATTGAAGATGACATTGACTCAATATTCAAGATTTTGCACGACACTGCAAGAATACACAAGACCGGGGCGGGAACAGGGTTCAATTTTTCCGGGCTAAGGCAAAAAGGAGATTTAATCGAGAGCGCAGGATACACTTCAGGCGCAGTCTCATTCATGAAAATTTATGATGCCGCAACGGAGCAAATCAAGCTCGGCGGGACTTTAAGGGGCGCAAACATGGGAATCTTAAATTTTGACCACCCGGACATTGAGGAGTTCATCACAGCGAAAAGCGACCCAAATGCTCTGACAAATTTCAACGTTTCGGTTGCAATAACCGACAAATTTATTGAGGCTGTAAAGAAAAACAAAGAATACAATTTGATAAGCCCAAGAACAAAAAAGCCCGTGAAAAAAGAAAGCGCGAAAAGGATTTTTGAAATGATATCGCAGCAGGCGTGGAACAACGGAGACCCGGGAGTAATTTTCATAGACAGAATAAACAAATTCAATCCCACTCCGGAGCTTGGCATGATTGAATCAACAGACAGCTGCGGGGAACAGCCGCTGCTTCCCTACGAATCATGCAATCTTGGGAGCATCAACCTGTCAAATATGGTTCAAAACAAAAAAATAAATTATGAAAAATTAAGAAAAACCATCCGCGCAGCTGTGCATGTTCTTGACAATGTAATTGACATGTGCGACTATCCGCTGAAAGAAAACAGAAAAATTGTCGAGAAGAACAGGAAAATTGGATTGGGGATAATGGGATTTGCAGACATGCTGATTAAGCTTGGGTTCGCCTATGATTCGGATGAAGGGCTGGAAAAGGCAGAGGAAGTGATGAGATTTATCTCTGAAGAGTCAAATAATGCCTCAATGGAGCTGGCAAAAACACGTGGAACTTTTCCGTCGTGGAAATCCAGCATTTATAATTCCAAGAAAAATACCCTAAAAAATCAAAGATTTTTGGGACACCAAAAACGCAATGCGTTTTTTAGTGAATTAAAATTAAGAAATGCAACAAGAACAACAATTGCCCCAACTGGAACTATAAGCATAATTGCAAACGCTTCCAGCGGGATAGAGCCGTTGTTTGCCCTGAGCTATGCGAGAAGGACATCCGAAGGAAAGGATTTAATTTATTTTCATGAAGAATTAAAAAAGGTTCTGATTGAAAAAAATTTATACAGCGACGAAATAATAGAAAAAATACACAGGGAAGGCTCATTGAAAAATATTGAAGAAATCCCTGAAGCAATTAAAGAAATTTTTGTTGTCGGAAGCGATATCGGGCCTGAATGGCATGTAAGAATGCAGGCAGCCTTCCAGAAATATGTTGATAACGGCATTTCAAAAACAGTTACTTTGCCGAAGGACGCAAGCCTCGAAGATGTTGAAAGAATATTTTTGCTGGCGCATGAGCTCGGATGCAAGGGAATTTCAATTTACAGGTCTGGCAGCAGAGAAGGTCAGGTAATTTACTTAAGGTCGAAAAGGGACGAGCAGATTACATTAAAAGATTTTGTAAGGGGATAAAATGATTATCAAATCAAAAAGTTTTATCTTGAGGACCTACAGAAAAGGGGATGAAAAATCGTTACGTGAACACATTAATAATAAAGAAGTAAGCCGGTTCATGTCATCAAGAGTTCCTTTTCCTTACAAAACAAAAGATGCAAAATGGTGGATAAAACATTGTTCAAAATTGGAAAGAACAAAAAACTCCAATGAAATAAATTTTGCCATTGATATTAATGGAAAAGTCGTAGGCGGCTTAGGATTAATGAACAAAGAAAAAAATCACAAAGCTGAAATTGGGTATTGGCTTGGGAAAAAATATTGGAATAAGGGAATAATGACCAAAGCTGTAAAACTAATGACTGATTTTGGATTTAAAAAATTAAAATTAAAGAGGGTTTACGCAACAGTTTTTCCAAAAAATAAGGCTTCCGTACGTATTCTTGAAAAGAGTAATTATAAACTTGAAGGTTTAATGAGTAAACACCATAAGAAAAATGGCAAGTATTTTGATGCCTTATTGTATGCGAGGATAAAATGAACTTCTTTATAATCCATGGGATTTATGGCCATCCGGAAGAGAACTGGTTCCCATGGTTGAAGAAGGAGCTGGAAAAGGAAGGCCACGAAGTAACAGTTCCAAAATTTCCTACACCAATCGGCCAGACTCTAGAGAGCTGGATTAAAATCATTAAGAAATACGAAGATAAAATTAATGATGACACTATAATGATTGGGCACAGCCTGGGCGCGGCGTTTATCCTGAATTATCTTGAGCAGGCTGACAGGGAAATAAGGACAGCAGTGCTGGTTTCAGGATACCATGAGAATCTTGAAAATCCATACAAGAAACTAAACAAAACTTTTGTTGACAAAAAATTCAACTGGGATAAAATTATTGAGAACTGCGGAGGATTCATTGTCATCGGCTCTGACGATGACGAGTACATTCCTGAAAGCGTGACAAGAAGGCTGGCATTCAATCTTGATGCCGAACTTCATATTATACATAACGGCGGGCATCTGAATGCGGATGCCGGCTACAAAAAATTTCCCTTTCTTCTTGAATTGATAAACAAGGCGCACAAGCATTAAAAATATGGAAATCTGACGCTATTATTCCTTTAGGAATATTTTCTTCAATTAAATATTTATATAAGAATAGACAGAGCTCTCGATTAGATGAAAAAAAGAGAAGTATACGCGGATTTCATTGAAAATCTGGTTAGTGTGGATTTTGGAAGCAGCCTTGAAGAATTAGACTGCAAATAGAAATAAGAGGTGATTAACAATGATGAAAATGATGATGTGATTTAATTTATTTTTATTAAATTTTAGAAAGGTGGTACTATTTGCTAAAACAAACAAGACTAATAAAGGAACTTTGGACGATATTGTTTCAAGATCCGGAAGGGATATTTATGTGGTTTTAGCGGCAATTGCTGCAACCTTAATTTCTCCGCCTATTGCGATATTGGGAGCGGCATTGGTCTATTTGCATTCGGGCAGCAAGAATCATACCTATGGGAAACCGGCTGCTTATCCAGATAAGCCAAAATTAAGGGATCTTCTTGGAGAGGCAGTGAGCAGGCATAGTTATAACATCAAAAGAAAGCTGATAGACTATGGGTTTAAGGAGCCTGATGCGGACAGGTTTGTGCATGAAGCAGTATACAGCGGATACTTAGACGGATTGCTGACGGCAAGATAATTTTTTCTTTTTTATTTATGGCAACATTTAAAAAACACCGGATAACACAACAGCCATGGACGAAATAGGGAAACTGAAGGAAGGCTACAACCTCAAAAAAGAAAGGATAAGGGAAAGGCTAGGCCAGTTTGAAAAATTCTTCAGCGAGCCATATTCCTGGCATTATGCCGGCAATGAAATGAAACTTATTCCTTCCGAGGCAAAAGACGACCACCGGATTTTCGAGGAGCTGGCTTTCTGCATTTTCACGGCAAACACAAGCGCTGAAATGGGGCTAAGGGCAGTTGATGCCGTAAGAAATGTTTTGATTACAGGCACGCCAGCTGAGATGACAAGAAGATTGGAAGGAATTTACAGGTTCAGCAATGTAAGGCCTGCGCATATAATACATACGAGAAATTATTTAAAAAATTCATTAGATTTTGAATTAAAGAAAAAAATAAAATCTTTCAAGAACAAAAACGAATTAAGGGATTTTTTTGCATTAAATAAAGGCATAAAGGGGCTGGCATACAAGGAATCGTCGCATTTCCTGAGGAATATCGGATTCAAGGGCTATGCAATTCTGGACAAGCACATAATAAATTCACTGCATGAATTTGGGGTTCTGCCGACAAATGACAAACCAAAAAATCCCAGAAATTATCTAGAGATTGAGCAGAAATTCATTGATTTCTCAAAGCAGATTGGAATTGGTATGGATGAATTGGATTTATTATTGTGGAGCAGGAAGAACGGAAGGATTTTGAAATAAGACTATTAAAAAGTCAATTCAATTATCCATGCCAAAAAGTTTAATGAATTAATATTTTTATCATTCTAGCGTAGTAAAAAATAGAAAGGTTTAAAAAGCCAATAATTCTCGCATTATGCATGGCAACAATTGATGATGTAGTTGATAAAGGAAAAGGGGCAGTGGAAGCTACAAAAGATTATGGTGTAAGAGAGGTCAAACACGGATTTTGGGATAAATTTTATGAAGGAACTTTAGCAGTTAGTGGAGCTATTGCAGGTTATTATCTTTATGCTTTAAATGCTGCGGCAGCTGCCTCATATAGCGTTGGCAAAGCCCTTGCTTCTAGTTTTATCGGCTTATCAGTAGGCTACACAACAGCCCAGCTAACCAGCCTTCCGGTAAACATATACCACAACATAAAAAGTTTTTTTCAATTTGGAAGGGAACTGATTGGAGGCGGAAAAACAAAAATTGAATCTCAAAAATCTAAGCCGCCAAGCGGATTGCCTCAGCCAGCCGGCGCTCACTAATCTAATTTTGAAAATAATTTACATTCTCCATAGCAATAAGATAAAGTATTAAAACAAGCCAAATTTCTTTATTTTATGGCTGATTATCTAAAAAACATACCAAAAATAATTTCTATTCTTAAAAAAGAAGTAAAAGATTTTGACAATCCGGTCGTTTCCAAAATCGGAGAAATCCAGAGAGACCCGTTTAAAGTTCTGATTTCATGCATTCTGAGCTTAAGGACGCAAGACAGGACAACAGGTCCAATTTCTTTAAAATTATTTGAAGTGGCTGACACTCCGCAAAAGCTGGCAAAAATGCCGCTGGGCAAAATACAAAAAATAATCAGGCCTGTTAATTATTACATAACAAAATCAGTTCGGATAAAGCAAATTGCTAAGGATATAATTGAAAAATACAGCGGAAAAGTCCCTGATTCTTTTGATGAACTGATGAAACTAAAAGGTGTCGGCAAGAAAACAGCGGCAATAACGATGGTTTATGGGCATAATAAAGCTGATTATATACCGGTGGATATTCATGTTCACATTATCTCAAACAGGTTAGGCTGGATAAAAACCAAAAACGCGGAGCAGTCAATGGATGATTTAATGAAAGTTGTTCCAAAAAAATATTGGAATGATTTAAACGATTTATTCGTCCTGCACGGCCAAAATATCTGTTTTACCAATTCCCCAATCTGCTCGAAGTGCGCAATCAGGAAATACTGCCCAAGAATCGGCGTTGCCAGGAGCAGGTAATACAAAAACTTAATAAACAACTTATTAATCACTAATTGAATGGAAAAAGAATCTGTTTCTATCAGGGTAGCAAAAAACGATTTGAACAAAGTGAAAGACAACGCTTTAGTTGTCGGATTTTTCAATGGCAAACTAAGATTATCAGGAGAATTAAATAAATTTGACGATGAAAATGGGAATCTGGTAAGCTCTTACATCAAAGACATGAAGTTTAAAGGCGACAAAGGCGAGACAAAGAATATTTATTCCAATAAAAAAGTAAAAAATATTGTATTAGTCGGACTGGGTGAAGAGGGCAAATTTAATTTTGAGGTTCTGTCAAATGCCGCGGCAGACACTGCAAAAAAATTAAGGGAAGGCTCGGTGGAAAGTTTCAGCATATTCCTTAATTCTTTTAAGAATGAAAAGATAAAGGAAGAAGATGCTGTTGAAAAAATTGCTTTAAGCATGCGCATGGGATTGTATAAATTTGCAGATTACAAAACAAAAGACACTGAAAATAAAAAATATGTTAAAGAAATTACAATTTTAACTGATTCTAATAAAAATTTTGAAAGCCAATTAAAATTTGCTTCTGTGGTTGGAGAGGCGGTTATTAAGACTAGGGATTTGGTGAATTTGCCGCCGAATGTTGCCAATGTGGAGTATGTTGCTTCTTACGCAAAGGAGCTGGCAATAAAAAATGGGCTGAAATGCACCGTATTTGATGAGAAACAGGTTGACAAGATGAAAATGGGCTGCCTGTCAGCTGTTGGAAGGGGCAGCGTAAACAAGCCAAAACTTGCCGTACTGGAATATAACGGCGCAGGCAAGGAAAAGCCGATTGCGCTTGTCGGAAAAGGAGTGACTTTTGACACCGGCGGATACAATCTAAAGCCTTACCCTTACATTTTAAACATGAAAGATGATTTGGGAGGGGCGGCTGCGTCTATTCACATCATAGAAGCCTGTGCAAAGTTAAAATTAAAAGTTAATTTAATTGTAGTAACTCCGTTATGCGAGAATATGGTTGATGCCGATGCTTTCAGGCCGGATGATGTCCTGACTGCTTTCAACGGAATTACAGTTGAAATAAAAAACACAGATGCCGAGGGAAGGTTGATTTTGGCTGACGCTTTGTCTTATGCAGCAAGTTTAAAGCCAAAGGCAATTGTGGATATTGCTTCGCTTACCGGAGCAAGCATGGTTGTTTTGGGGCCGATTGGGACTCCGATTATAAGCACGGACGAAAAATTAACAGAAAAATTAAAAGAAGCCTCAAAGAGAAGCTTGGAAAGGATTTGGGAGCTTCCGCTGTGGCCAGAGTATGATGACAGCATAAAGAGCGACGTTGCCGATATAAAGAACATAAGCGAGGATGGGGATGCCGGAGTGATTATCGGCGCTGCTTTCCTGAAAAATTTTGTTGACGAAATTCCCTGGCTGCATATTGACATCGGGACGACCGTGTGGTCCAAAGTTGACAGGGGGATTCTGACAAAAGGGGGGACAGGAGCGAGCGTTAGATTGCTGGTTGAATTCTTGAAAGAGTGGAAGTGATTACATTAAAAATTAATTTCTAAATCATCCAATTCCATAACCTTTTTAAAACACTAATTATTCCTTGAAGCCATGTACGACGTAATTATCCTCGGAGCCGGAGCGGCGGGAATGACTGCAGCCATTTACACCTGCAGAAAGAAGCTTAAGACTGCAATTCTTAGCATAGATGTCGGCGGACAGACTAATCTTACGAACCACATTGAGAATTACCCAGGCACCGGCCCGATGAGCGGGCCTGAGCTGATGCAAAGGTTTCAGAGCGAAGCTGTCGGATTCGGCGCCGAGATAATAATGGGCAAAGCGACCAAAGCTGACAAAACTTCAGAAGGTTTCAAAGTCACTTTAGCGAATGATGAGTCATATGAATGCAAAGCGCTGATTCTTGCATACGGAAAAGTCCCAAGAAGCCTGGGAGTTGAAAACGAAGACAAATTTCTCGGGAGGGGAGTTTCAACCTGCGTAACCTGCGATGCCCCATTATACAAAAACAGGGAAGTTGCCGTTATCGGCGGAGGAAATTCCGCGGTTGAGGGCGCTCTGGAGCTTGCAACACTCGCAAAAAAAGTTTACCTGATTCACAGAAGAGACGCTTTCAGGGCCGATGAAGTTACTGTTGAAAAATTAAAAGGGCTCAAAAATGTTGAATTGGTTTTGAACAGCGCTTCGACAAAGGTCATTGGAGACAAAAATGTTGACGGCATTGAAGTTGAGAATTTAGTTTCAAAGGAAAAAAGGCAGCTGAAAGTTGAGGGGATTTTCATTGAAATTGGATATATTGTGGATACTTCTTTCGTGCAGCACCTTGTAAAAGTCAATGATAAGAAAGAAATAATTGTTGATGAAAGGGGGAATACTTCATACCCAGGGATATTTGCGGCAGGAGATATTACTCCGGTTCCATACAAGCAGACCGTGATTGCGGCAGGCGAGGGCGCAAAAGCTGCCCTTGAATGCTACAGGTGGCTGACAGGCGGAAAGGGCACTGCATTGGACTGGACGCATTAATATTATACAAATCTGCAAAAAATTTCTTAAAAAAGTGGGGCGGTATAAATGATAAGCTTGAAAGTCGGAGATAAGGCGCCGGAATTTAATTTGAAGGACGCGGACGGAAAAACTGCTAAATTATCAGATTTCAAAGGAAAAAAAGTTATCTTATATTTTTATCCAAGAGATGACACTCCAGGATGCACAAAAGAAGCGTGCAGTTTTAGGGACAATTTAGGCGCGTTAAAAAAATTAAACATGGAAGTTCTTGGCGTAAGCAATGACGATTCAGATTCTCATAAAAAATTTGCTGAAAAATATAGCCTCCCTTTCAGATTGCTTGCTGATGTTGACAAAAAAGTTTCAAAAGATTACGGAATTTATGAATTAAAGAATATGTACGGCAAAGAATATTACGGAATAACTAGGTCAACTTTTGTCATTGGCGAATACGGGAAAATTCAGAAAATTTACTACAAAGTGAATCCGGAAGAGCATATTAAAGAGATAATGGAAGAAGTTAAAAAATAGGTTTAATTTAAGTGTGATGTTCTCCTCCCGCCGGCGATGTTTTTGGCGCTGCGCCTGAAGGGCCCACATAGCTGTCTATTGTTTTTCCGAAAGCGTAGATTGTTTCCGTTAATCCTTTAGATGTGTTTCTTACTAGCTTAGATGTACCTGTTACTCCAGCATTTATGTATGAAAATGGATTTAATTTCTTATAGAGATTTTTTATATTTCCTTTATCTCCTCTTAGGGATTCAGCTAGGTTAATAACATAACTTCCTAACATCGATACTGCCATCTGTGCAAGCAGGCCAAACTTATACACCCATAAGACATTAGCCGCTCCAATAAGGGAGATATACTTGAATGTATTTTTCACACTAGGCCACCAGTTTTCTTTAAATTTATTTCCCAACCCGTAGTTTAATGCAGTTCTCATCGTTGTGACCGCAGGCTGCAAACCAAAAACCATTCCACCGGCTTTCACTGCCTTTGCTGTTGAATCTCCATAATTTGAAGCAACCGCTGTTTCTAAATTATTCAGGCCATAGAATCCCGCTGCCAAAGGAGCAGAAAGCATTGCTCCCGTTGCACTCTGCCACATTATTCCTTCCAATGGGTTTTTATTCTGTATGATGTTTGCTGTTGCCTTTCCGGCTGCAAAGCCATAAGTTGCAACAGCGGCTCTTGCAACATGAGACGGAATTACCGGATTGTAAATAAAAGGCATCGCAGCAACCGCCCCAATGGTAATTGCTTTTTTCGCAAAACTTCCAAGCTCCCCAATTACGCTCTCCAAAGTAGTTTTGGGCTTTTGCTCTTTTTGCTTTTCTCCGTGTGCTGCGTCCTTATGCTCTTCATTATGATTTGCAGATTCTGCTTGGGGGTTTTCCTCAGCCATTTTCCACCTCAAGCAGTTGCTTTACTGCGAATTCCACTACATGGCTCTTGTTCCTGAATTTTCCTGTCTGGATAGCCCTGAACATATCCAAAACTGTTTTCTCGTCAATTGTTATGGAAAGTTTTTGTTTCATTTTATGGATGGGCTCCTGCCATAGCTGGCTGTGATGGAGCTGCAGCTTTAGGAGAAGATTTGTAGAAATCTGAAATCCTATTGCTCATCGCGTAAACAGGTTCAGAAATTCCCTTGTACGTGTTTCTGATTAATTTGCCAATACCCGTGAGCCCAGAAGCCAAATAGCCCGGCCCTTCATCTTTTTGTTTGGATTCATTCTTTTGCTTGGCCTCTTTCTTCTGTTTGCCTGACATTAAAATCTTGTAGGCGAACGTAAGCAAAGCAGCCCCTGGAACCTGCAATGATGCAGGCATTAAAAGTGCATTCAGCAGGACAGGGATTCCTAAGTATTTGTACGCATTCTTCAAATCTGACTTGAAATTTGGCTTGATTGTTTCGCTGTACAACCCCTTGAAAGTTTTCTTCTTGACTAAATGGTCAACAATATAATAACCAAGAATAGCAGGCGGAAAATATAATGGGACGTTCATAATGGACCTTCCAATTATTCCTGCTGTAGTGGCATAATTGGCATATGAAGTTGCACTTACTGCATTTACAATTCCCTGCTGGGCCAGATTCATGTATTTGTAAGCCGGATAAATTATACCCGCAGTCTGAATGGCGCCGGATAACATTTCATCCCTAAAGTGTTTGGTTGAGAAATTTCCCTTTTGAACGTATTTTTCTCCGGCAGCATAAGACAATGGGACCACAATCCCGTCCCTTCCTTTGTCAACAATACCAGAGAGCGAGCCTGCGCCATTTTTCGTGCCAAGAAACGCGGTGGCAGCCGCTGCCGCACCCAATCCTAAAGAAACATCAAAAGTTTTCTTGAAAAGGTCGCCAGTTTCATTAACCACGCTTTCCAAAGTAGTCAAGGGTTTTTTTGGTGCAGCTGGCTTTTCATGTCCGGCTTCTTGTGCAAGTGCAGGATGTTCATTAGGATTGGCATTAACTGGTGTGTGAGAGTTATTCGCTGCCTGCTCAAGCCCGCTTGGAGGATGCTCATTTGCCATTTTGCTCGGCCTCCAGCAATTTTTTCACGGCAAATTCCACAACGTGGCTCTTGTTGCGAAACTTGCCAGTAGAAAGAGATGACATTATTTTCTGCACTAATTCTTCATCCAAACTAACACTTAGCTTGTGCTTCATGCTGCCAATTGTGAGCGTGCTCGTGTGACTTGTGAGATTCGTGAGAAACTCACTCACCATGTCCCAGCTCGCACGCATGTACCCCCGACGTCAAAATTGTAAGTACTACTAAGTAGTACTTTATACTACCAATATATAAATTTATCTGTTTTTGTTATTAGAAAGTGGTTACAAAATTGAAGAAAAGTTTAAATAGTGCATACACATACATACACAGACAATGGCAACCAAGACTATATCGATAACGGAAGAAGCGTACGAACGACTCAAGATGCGTAAAGAACCTAGAGAAAGTTTTACTGATGTAATTAATAGAATAACTGGAAGAAGAGATATAATGGAATTTGCGGGAATTTTAACAGATGAAGATGCTGAAAAGATGAAAGAGCATATAAGAAAAATGAGGGAGTCAAGCACAGAGAGAATTAACAAGATAAGGGAAGCATTAAAATGATTCTTGAAACTTCCGTCATTATTGATTTTCTCAGAAATGAGCCCAAAACCGTCTCAAAAATTCAAGAATTGCGCAATCGAAATATTCCACTTCAAATAACAACACCATCAGTATTTGAACTCTGGAGCGGGGCTTCGTCTTTGGAAAAATCTGACAAAAAGGTGAGTGAATTAAAAACTTTCATTCAGGAAGGGGGTATAATTCCTCTCGACGTTGAAAGCGCTGAGAAATCGGGAAAAATAAATGGAACCCTTATCAAAAAGGGGATTAAGATACAACTTGTGGATTGCATGATTGCAGGAATAGCAATCAATTACAATATTTCCCTATTGACAAAGGATAGCGATTTTGAAAGAATAGACGGATTAAAGATTGAAAAATACTAGAAATCAAGTAACAGGTAAATAATTTTTCTTTTGCGTTCTTTCTCGTTGAGTTATTAGTTTGATTAATAGTATTTTTCTTTTAATTATACCAAAAAGTATATATACTAATTAGTAGAATAATACAAAATCGCAAACTTTAAATACTAATTCTATTCAGAATGGAATATAAGTTAAAAAAATATATACCAATTAGCATAATAATAGGGATTACCCAATAACGAAAATTATTTAAACGAGCTTCAAAATAGGATAGTATTTAGGTATATATTCCAATTGGTATAAAAAATATATAGTTTTGGTGCGTTAGTTGGCAAGAAAAGAGGTCAAGGTTAGAAAGTATTATTTGGATATTCTAGATAGAAATACGGCTTCTTTCAAGAAGGGTGACGGAAAAAACATTGCGCTTCTCGGATCACGGAAATGCGGCAAAACTTTGATTGTGAAAGAGCATTTGAAGAATATAAAGGACGCTGTTCCTATTTACATTGACTTTGAAAAAATTAGCCTTAATCCGGAGAATTTTTCTGTTGAGTTTATCGGCAACATAATTTTTCACTTTCTGAAAAAGCCGCCAGTTGAATATAAAAAATATTTGCTTCTTGAAAATTTATTAAAAATTGAAAATGAATTAAAAAGCAAAAATGCTTTTTCTTTAATCAGGGCTATTGAAAATGAATTATTAAAGATAAAGCCCGACCAAAGAGTTCTTGTTGATACTGCTTTCAAGTTCAGCGAAACTCTTGCAAAAGAAAATAACAATAAATTCCTTATCGTTCTTGACAATTTCGAAAATATTTTTGACCTGAACAATTTTTCGCAGATAAAGGACATTCTGTCAATAATAAACCTTGATGCGGAGAACATAAATTATATTGTAACGAGCTCTGCAATAAAACAATCGCTTGCTTCATTGAAAAAATTTGAGTGCTATGAAATAAAAAATCTTGAAAGAAAAGAATCGGTTGAATTAAGCGAAAGCATAATCGGAAAGAATGACAAGGCAAGTGAAGAAATCTTCAAACTAAGCTGGGGGCACCCATTAATTAATATTTTAATTGCTAATAAGTACAATGAAATAAAGGACGTTAAAAAATCATTCTTGATTGAGCTTCTCCAGAAAGATAATTCAGTTTATGATTATTGTTCTGACTCTCTAAATTATTATTATAACAGAGCACGAGGCCAGACACTCCTTAAAACAATTTTGAGAGTAATTGCGAATGAAGAATTAAGATTAAGTGATATTGCAAGAAGAATCTATCGAAGCGCTCCTGTTACAAAAAGCATTCTTGAAAGGCTTATGGAAGTTGATGTGATTTACAAGAAAGACAACAAGTTCTATTTCACTGACAATGTTTTGCGGCTTTGGCTGAAACTGACTTCCCACGGTTATGAATTTGATGAAACTCCTGACGATAAAATTTTAGACGAGGCTATGAAAGAGTTATGAGTAAAAATAAAATCAATTGGATTATTGCAATTGCCTTGATAGCTGTGCTTGCGCTTCCAGTAGCTAATGCTCAAGTTCTTTCCGGAATTACAGGAGCATTAGCCGGAGTTAATTGGTATTACCTGCTTGTGAATGCTGCTGTAATTTTCTTTGTATTGTTTTTATTGCAAGCAGTTTTAGTGCCAAATAAAGAAGGGAAAGAAAAGACTTCGATGTGGGTGATTATGGTAATTGTATCATTGTTAATTTCGTGGCTGTATGGGCAAACCGGATATATTTGGAAAGTGGGACCTCTGGCGTTGATATTCAATCTTTATGTGATTGTAAATGCTGCGATTTTAGGAGTTATAATCTATCTTATCTCTGGATTTATTGATCTGAAAGGCAAACTTAAATCTCCTGAAGGAGGTATTGGTTTTACACTTATTATCTTTTTTATATCCCTTTTTATTGCAGTAAGAATTGGCCCGCAGTGGATTTGGTCTAATGCAATGGTAAAATCTCTTATTGATTTCATGTTTTATGCAGATCCCCAGGGATATGGGGGAATACTAAATCCATTCAGCCCATACTACAAATTATGGATATTTGGGTCTTTGTTTGTAGTGTTTTCATTTTTCTTTAACAATTTCCTCCTCTCAGGAGGCAAAGAAAACTCAAAGATGAGTTATGCTCTAGCTTTGATATTATCGGGACATATGGCTTACAACGGGATCAGCACAAGCTGGGCGATAAACATTGCAGAAATTTTGTTTATATTAATATTCGAAAAAAGCCTGAGGGATTCCATAAAGACTCCGTGGTTAAGATGGATTGTCGCAATATTCCTTGTCATGTGGGCAGGATATGCCATAAGCGCAGCTACTGGGGTTTCGAGCGCAAGCTCAACAATTCTTGGCGGCGGCACAATTATCGGAGGCGTGGCTTACGGCATTGGATGGATTTTCAAAGCGATATTTTTACTTCTTGCTGGCGCTGCAACTTTCTATGCTATTAACAAATATTTCCCGGGAGGAACTCCATAATGGTTTCAATTAATGATGGATGGGTTAAGAAACTCATATCAGGAGTTGGCGCTATAGCAGTTATGCTGCTACTGGATTGGATTATACCAGGAGGCTCAGTGCTTTCATCTATGCTGAGTTTATCATGGGAGAAAATAAAGTATATTGGGATTGCTTTAGTGTTGTTTGTTGTAGTTATAATAGGAATAATTGGGTATTGGATGAACAAAAGTGAAGAAGATGCCCGAATATTGAGAGAAGCTGGGACTAGAGCTTGGCAGAAGATCATACAAAGACTAAGAGGAAACAGGTTCACTGCAAGAATTGTCGGGGACTGGTTAGAGTTGAGAGATCCAACTCTGCCCAATGAATTGCCTTTTGTGCTAAAAGATTTGAGAGTATACCTTTATACAATGATAAACTTTATGTTGAGACACGAGATTTACAAGGCAAAGGCAAATTCTGTACATAAACTTATTGTTGAACTTGGAGATGAAAAAAGTGGGAGGGAAGCAATATTAGTAGAGCATGTTGGAACGAAAGAAGATATAAACAAAAACATGAGGAAATATCTGCATGGCGGTAGGATTGTTAGAACTGATCCTGATGGAAAATGGAATATGGTACCTGCTGAATCTGGACTTTCCTCTATTGGTTTTGCTCACTCATACTATATTGTCTTAAAATTAATGGAAGAATTAAAAAAAGATTTAGAATCGGCAAATCTAAAGGAAATACCTATAGATGAAGCACATAAAGCAACTGAAAAAGTAAAATTAGCAGATAAATGGATTGATTCAGACTTAAATCAAAAATATAAACCCGGCCTAGTTGAAAATTTCAACCGGTATACAACCACAGTTAGGAGGTTTAAAGCTGTTAATTTGATAGAATCTACTTGGTATTACTTTTTAGATATGTACAACCTTTATGGACAATACAAAAGAGGATGGAGGTTTGCAAAAAAAGACACATTGCCTGATTTGTACACCTACCCCCCTCCAACAGGAGACGGACTCGTGAGAAAAATTGATTTTAATAATTTAACATATGCGGGACGAGCAACCACAACAGCTAATTTTGAACCAGGTACTCATTATTTAATCGAAGTTGATACTTATGGATATTCTACTAGTGATATTAATGCTATTCAAATAGAAGGACGGAACTTGCCATACATAAGAAAATGGAGAAATAAGGACATCTCGCATTTGTTTGAGGACAAAAAAGATGGAATTGCCAGACTAGCACAATTGCTTCACTTTGCGCACCAAGATTGGGAGTTTTGGCTTGAAGATTTTGAAAAAGGAAATTTTCACCCATACAGCAAGGAAATCACCGATTACACTGAATTAATATCCAAAGGCCATATGAACTTTAATTTGGCCAAATTCAAAGACCTACTTACAGAAGCACAGATTGGTTTTGATCTTGAAGCAATGAAAAATCCTGGTGAATTCAAATACTGGGGCAGGAAAAGGTATTTTGATAAGGATAAGGAAAGTTTGAGACAGGACCCATACAATCCATACCCCATGGCCTCATTTTTTGGATTATGGGATTTCATAAACAAAGTAACCTACAAAAGGGTAAAAGAACCAGAAATTGCAAAAAAATATCTAGATTACTTCAAATTAAACTACAGGGAAATTGAAAAAATGGAAAGCCAAAAAGGAGGCGGTACGCATTAAAGTATTGGATAGCAATAGTCCCATTGGTGGATTGCAAGGAAATGTGAAAGATAATACCACTTTTATAGAGCAATCCAGTATTTTATTGCTTAAACTCAGCAGGATATTCTATGAATTAAATATTATAATTAACAGCAAACTCAAATTGCGTGAACTATCATTGGAATTCCAAAGATTGGCATTCATAAGAAATAGCATGACTCCCTACATAAACAATACAGATATGCTAATTAAGGTTTTATATCAGCATTTGGCATTTATTAGGCAGTATGATTTAGAATTAGCTAAATATATTGAGGGCTATTCATCAAAACAATCTGGTCAAGCAGAAACCGTCAAAAACATTTTGCTGGTTATCCATGATAATGAAAAACTTATGGCTAATACTAACTTTTTAAAGGATCAAATAAAAAATTTATCCACTAGTGATTTACAAAAAGGTTTAAGATCCAGATTAGAGATTCTTGTAAAAAGAGTAGAGGAGATTTTAGCCATAAACAAGTGTTTAAATGATTTAAATTATTGGGATTATAAAACCCATGCAGATACGGACTTTTATACAAATACCATTGAAGGGTATTTTAGTGGTAAGGTTGACTTAAAAGATTTCACAGGATTATCGAGTTTTAATGATAAGCAACTCCATGCAAGCGTGAAGAGTGATGCAGCAGTTAAAAAATTATATTATTTGTCACAGTTTACTCACAGAGCTGAAGAACAGGCAATATTTATTTCTAGAATAGTGGAATTCATAAAACAAGATATCAAAGATGGAAATTGGGTGACTAATGACTCAACAAGGAAGTTTTATGACAATATTGATAGGTATGCCCAAATATTTAAAATTAAGTTTAGAAACAGCAGTTTCTCAGATATCCTTATCGCAAATAAAACTCTGGGCGAACAGCCATTTGCATGGATTAGACTATTAGAAAAGATGAAAAAGTTATTGGAACAAGTTTCGTCCGTGCAAATTCCAGCCATACAAAATGCAAGAGCTTCATTAAACACTATTTTTATTAATAGAATTAATGAGATAAAGTCACTGATGGGCATTTTATTAAATCAGATGGAAAAGTCGATTAATTCTGCGGGGAAAAATGAACGACCCTATGAGGTTATAGAAAAAGGCCTAATCAGAGTTGAAAGAGCGATTAGAAAACTATGGAAATTACGGAAAAAAAGGTTTAGAGAGTTAAAAACAAAGATACAAAGATTGAGCTTGATAGTAATACCGGAGATAGATAGCCTGACGGAATCAAATCAGATTATTGATGATGCAAGCAATTTAATTGAAACTGGAATAACTTGGAATAAGTTTAACGAGCACTTGGATGCAATAAAGCAAAGAATGGGACAAAAGCCAAGCACGGGAAAATATGATAAAGTAGGCTTGCTGCTTTTTGATATATCTAAAATGGAATCTGTTTCAAACAATTTTATAGGATTAAGAAGAGTAATCAATGAAAAAAGAAGAGCAATACAAGAATACCCTATTGACCAAATTAAACTGGTAATTAAAGAACTTATCATGTTATACCTGGAATTAATAAGCTACCTAAAGCTATTAAAAACTGACAATGATTTAAATCAGGTCAGTATAGACATGAATAATTTTTTGAGGTACTACTATGGCTGAAACGCAAAAACCAAAAATTGTAAGCAAACTATTTCCAACAACAAATTTTTTCAAGCGAATAGCTAACTATTTTGGCGGTAAGTTTCATTATACGCCAACAGCCGGCACAGATATCAGAGAGATGCCAGTTTACAAAAGAATTGAGCAAGTTATTAACTTTTCAACTGTTAAAGAGTTAAACGAGTATGCCCTAAAGATTGAAAGAAATTGGGATCCCGTTGATGGGGAGCATATAACTAATCTTGGTGATTTAAGAAAGCGCATGCTTGATATATATTCAAAAGATGCGAAGGGGGAGATTCCAGAAAGTTTGGGCCCTTTTACTGACCCTACTCAAGTTGAAAGAGAGGGTAGTATGGCTCAATATGGCACTCCAAACAGAAGAACGGCGCCTCCGGCTTACGACACAGAAAATATTGCTATAAATAAATACGGCCAGATGGTAACTGGAAATTTCAGCATTCCAAGCAAGATACCAATAATTTATCAAGATGGGAGGGGGGGTAAAATCACTGGTACTGATGAGGATAATCCTATAGCATATACTGTTGCTTTTTTCGGTCATGCAAATAATGCTTATTGGACTAATTTAACATCCCAAATTGGTGCTATTTGTGAAGACTTAAAAAATCGTTTAGTTGCTTTGGAAACTGATCCAACAATAATTAAGAATATCTCAGAAAACATTGATTTTATAAGGGAGGTGCAAGAGCTAAGAGTGAATGCAATTAAGGAAGTCACTAGAGAAATAGAATCTAAACACCGAAGCAATTTAGTTGGAGGGGGAAAAGCTGTGGGAGAATCTGGTGTGTTTAGTAATTTTGAGAAGGTCAAACTTACACTGGAAGCAATGCACAAACTTAAATTAACCGATGAGCAAATCCATTTCACACATACCTTTAAAGTGGTTAACCCAATAGTGTTAAACGATGATGGAACTCCCCGATTAGAATTAAGAAATCAGCCTGGATGGACTGGCACCCTACCCAATGGAGAATTTGAGACGGGCTATGACGAGCATGGATGGCCTCTTGAGGTGGGTGACGGAGTAACAAAATTTGAAGGCAATGTTTTGCTTATGGGCCAAGTTTTGATTGACCTTTATAAAGGAAGACCTACTGTAAGAACAGTTCCCAAGGAGTTTATAGTTGATTTGGATCCATTGTATGTTGCGAATGCGATATACTACTATTATGATGCTTTTAGGGATGATGTTAGAGATGGAAGATATCATGACAAAGCAGTCACGGTTGTTGATAGGATTATGACTGAATTGGGAACAAAAGGCAGCCTTACAATGGCGCAAATAAATTCAGGAGTGCAATCTACTCGAAAAGTAAATTTAAACGAACTGCCTGATGGTACAAAACCCCACAGAAATCTACCTGATGTAGACCCTAAATTTTATACCACCACCATAAAACCAGTTGACCGTTTGCCTGCTTTTGACACAAGAGCAAAGTATAAGACAAAACATATAGGTAGGATGTATTATTGGGAGGGCCAAAACGAGTCTGTGCAATCAACTGAACCCACCATAACTTCACGAGGAACTGCACTGTATTTGCTCCATAAAGTAATAGAGGAAAGCAAATACTGGGGCGGAAGTGGTGACCCCGCCAAAGCGGGCGTTGTGGAGTTAATGAATGCAATAGGCCAAATGACAAATGGTTTTGATATGGGACCAAATATGGGTCCAGGGGAGAAAGGATGGGGAAAACCATTTTCAAAGAATCCTTTTAATCCTGATAGGTATTAAATCATTTAAATGACCAAACCAATCTCCTTCATCGGAACCGGAAAGATGGCAACAGCCCTGATTGGCTCTATTTATAAAAATAAATTAAACTATGAGGTAACTGCCAGCGACCACCAGGAGGAAAACTTAAGGAAAATTAATTCAAAATTTAATAATATTAAAACAACGCTGAGTAATAAAGAAGCAGTTAGAAACTCAGAAATTGTTTTTATCTGCGTCAAGCCGCAGGTTATCAGCGAAGTTCTGAATGAAATAAAAAATGAAATTAAGAATCAGCTGGTTGTTTCAATTGCGGCAGGAATAAAAATACAAAACATAGAAAAAATAATCGGAAAAAAAAGAATAATAAGGGTTATGCCCAACGTAAACTGCTTAGTGGGGGAGATGGCAGCTGTTTTTGCTGCTGGAAAAAATGCAAATAAAAAAGATGCAGAGGAAGTTTCAAAATTATTAAATGGGTCAGGAATTTCATTTTTAGTAAAAGAAGAGCAAATAGATGCGTTTTCAGTCATAAGCGGCGCTGGCCCCGCATTCTTTGCTTATTTTATCAAAGGAATTGCAGAAGCGGGGATAAAAAATGGATTAAAAAAAGAAATTGCCTATCAGTTGGCAGCGAAAACCGCGTTGGGAACTGGAAAGTTATTATTGGAAACGAAAATAACTCCGGATGAACTGATAAACATGGTTGCATCAAAGAAAGGAACGACAGAGGCAGGATTAAAAGTTCTGGACAAATGCAAAGTGAAAAAAATCCTGGAAAAAACTGTAGATGCAGCTTACAAAAGAAGCAGGGAACTTGGGAAATGAATACAAAAGAACAGGCAAAACTTGCAAGAGAAGCATCAATCAAATTAGCTACACTGCCAGCCGAAACCAAGAACAAAGCTCTGCTTGAAATGGCAAAATCAGTAATGAAAAATTCAAAATCAATAATAAGCGAGAATAAAAAGGATATTGAAGCGGCCGAAAAATCAGGCCTGAACAACGCATTAATTAAAAGATTAAAAATTGATGAAAGCAAAATAAAAGAAATGGCTGATGAAATAAAAAGCGTTGCAAAATTAGAAGACCCTGTTGGAAAAACTTTATCACAGGTTGAACTCGATAAAAATCTCACGCTGTACCAAGTTACATGCCCTATAGGGGTCATAGGGGCAATATTTGAGTCAAGGCCCGATGTAGTGACGCAAATCAGCTCTCTGTGCCTGAAATCAGGCAACGCGGTCATTATGAAAGGGGGCTCTGAAGCCCTGAATTCAAATAGAATACTTGTAAAAATAATTTCCGAAGCAATTGAGCATAATGGGGTTCCAAAAGGTGCTGTGCAATTAATTGAAACAAGAGAACAAGTTTCAGAAATGTTGAAACTTCATTACTATATTGATTTAATTATACCCAGAGGAAGCAATTCATTTGTAAAGTATGTTCAGGAAAACTCAATGATACCTGTTTTGGGCCACTCGGAAGGAATTTGTCATGTTTATGTAGATAAAGACGCGGACTTGAAAAAAGCGACTGATATCAGCTTTGACGCAAAATGCCAGTATCCTGCTGTATGCAATGCAATGGAAACCTTGCTGGTGCATAAGGATATTGCCAAGAGATTTTTGCCGCAGATGATTGATAAATTTAAAGAAGCAAATGTGGAAATTAGGGGGGACATTAATACTAAAAACATTGTAAAAAATATAAAAACTGCAACTGAAGAGGACTGGGATACTGAATACAATGATTTAGTATTATCGGTCAAAATAGTCAATAATCTTAATGAGGCAATAAAACACATCAACAGGCACTCTTCAAAACATACAGACGCCATAGTTACAGAAAACAGGAAAAATGCCGAAACTTTCATGAATTTGGTTGACTCTGCATCCGTCATGTGGAACGCTTCAACAAGATTTGCAGACGGCTTCAGGTATGGAAAAGGCGCTGAGGTCGGAATCAGCACTTCCAAGATACATGCGAGAGGCCCTGTCGGGCTTGAAGGGCTGGTGATTTACAAATACAAATTAATTGGAAAAGGGCATATAGTTAAGGATTACACTGGAAAAGACGCCAAGAAATATAAGCATAGAGTAATTAAAAAATTGTTCTAAAATGGCAAGAAACTTAAAATCAAAAAGAATTGTAATCAAGATAGGCACCAATACACTCACCGACAAAAATGGCTTGCTGGACTTGAAAGTTATACAAAGCCTGGTTTCACAGACTGCAAAAATAAAAAATGGCAGGGAGATTATTATGATAACCAGCGGCGCAATAGGCGCCGGAATGAAGGAGCTGGGATTGGAAAAAAAGCCAACTGATGTCGTGATGAAGCAGGTATGCGCAGCAATAGGGCAGAATATATTGATGACAAGTTACTATTCTTTTTTTAGTAAGCACAAAATAAAGATAGCGCAGATTCTCCTTACTTATAATGATTTATCCAACAAGGAAACTTACAGGAATTTGATAAACAGCATGGAAAAATTGTTTGGGCTCGGAGTTATCCCGATAATCAACGAGAATGACCCCATTTCCATAAACGAAATCGGGCCGTCTTTCGGCGACAATGACAATCTGTCGGCTTTGATTGCAAGCAAGATAAAAGCGGATTTGCTTATCATTTTGACAAACGTTGACGGCCTGTTCGACAGGAATCCCAAGGATAAAAGCGCAATTTTGATAAAAGAAGTCAAAAACATAGATAAAAAAATAGAATCGTTCGGGTCCGGATCAAGCAAACTCGGCATTGGCGGAATGAAAACTAAAATTAAGGCCGCAAAAATGGGAACAGATGCGGGCGTAACTGTAGCCATAGCAAACGGCAAAAAGGACAATATTTTGCTTAAAATATTAAATAAAGAGGGTATAGGGACTATTTTTTATCCAAAAAAATGAGGGGTGTTTATTATGGAAATTAAATTATGGAAGAAGCCGAAAAACTGCACGATAATCGAAGGATTTCCCGGATTCGGGCTGGTAGGAACAATTGCAACTGAATTTCTTATTGAGCATCTGAAGACAGAGCAGATTGGAAAGATTTTGTTCAACGACATGCCTGCCATGGTTGCAATACACGAAAACAAGCTGGTTGAGCCCTTGGGAGTTTTTTACAACCAGAAGTACAATGTTGTGCTGCTGCATGCAATAACAGCCGCAACCCATTATGAATGGGAAATGGCAGATACAATCAAAAAACTCTCAGCAAGCCTGGGTGCAAAGGAAATAATTTCCCTTGAGGGCGTCGGCTCAGGCCAGGAAAGCGAAATCTCGAGAGTGTTTTATTATTCCAACAATGATAAAATCGCAAAAGCGTTTGAGAAAGCGGGAATTGAAGCGCTGAAAGAAGGGATAATAATAGGAGTCACCGGCGCTGTTTTGCTCAGAATAGAAGATACTCCAATAAGCTGCATTTTTGCCGAGACGCATTCCAACCTGCCGGACAGCAAGGCCGCTGCAAAAGTAATCGAAGCACTTGACAAATATCTTGGAATGGACTTGGACTACAAGCCGCTGTTGGAGCAGGCGCAGAAGTTTGAAGACAAGCTGAAAACTATTCTCCAGAAGAGCCAGGAAGCGCAGGATATGAGCGACAAGAAGAAGCTGAGCTATTTTGGATAAAAAATCCCGATATTATTTTTTACCGGCTGAAATCGTATTTGTCGTCGGTGAATTATTAAAAAAATGATAATTTTATTTATAAGCTGGTGAGCTGTAAAAGGTTCTGACTTTACACTCTAAATCCAATAAATAGTGCATTTACTCTTTAATCCTCACTTTTCAGATTGTACTGATTATGCTAAGCTAGTTTTGATGGTGTTCTTTGATTAGCTAAAATAATCGGATAATTTTTACTGATGTAATTGGAAACTGGGTTTTATAGTGCCTATAATGGCTGAATTTTTGGCTTTTAGCCCATCTAATCTGCAAATTAGCCTATACTACATAGTGCCTAACTTGTTGGTTTAAGTCTCACTTCCCAGCTCTAAAATAAGAATAAACTAAGGGAATACCCTCTCAATGGGAGGTATGTTGGATAATCTGATGTTCTGCCGCTGGATCGGTATGATATGGCCTGATTTAGGCATTGTTTCAAAACTGGCTTTTTTGACAGCAAATCTGTTTACCCCGATTAGCTAGGCTAAATGGTTAAAAGAACTATCCCATCTGGACCTTGATCTTGGCTGGTACAATAAGCCTGCTTAGAATCATTTTTCTACGTGGAATATCCTTTTTATTTATTTTCCTATATAACTTACCTATTTGATCAAAAATATAGAAATTTCTTCATTTTTATTACACTCATTATTAACCTTTTAACTCTCACTTCTTACTAGTAAACTTCACCTTTTATAAATAATTTTCTATATTGAAATTATTATTGTGAGTAACTTATATTTTTTAATATGTTGGTTATAATATTTATTTAATAAAATATTAATAGTACACTATATGTTAGATTAATGATAATTTATAGATATCATTTCAAAGAGTATTATATAAAATAGATTCAATACTACAATATAACAATTGAATAATCTAATTAAATCCTAAAATCTTTAATAAATAACAATTACAAAAATTGAATAAAAAGCATTAAATTCTTGCAAAAATTTTAATCAAAAATGAAAAAATTATACATTATTTTTTGCATGATTTTTGCAATAATTTTTTTAACGAACTGCAAACAAATTTCCAATCAAGTTTTAATTGATAACGGAAAAAATATCATTAAGGTAAATATTGAAATTGCCGACGACAATAATGAGAGAATGAACGGGCTGATGTTCAGAAAAAGTCTTGGCAAAAATTCCGGGATGCTGTTTGTTTTTGATGATGAAGAAATTCAAACTTTTTGGATGAAAAACACGCTAATTCCCCTGGATATAATTTTCATCGGCAAAGACATGAAAATTGCAGATATAAAATATGCAGCTCCCTGCAGGGAAGATCCGTGCAGATTGTACAAATCTTCAGGTCCTGCTAAGTATGTTCTAGAAGTAAACTATAACTTCACGATTAAAAATAATGTTAAGATAGACGACAAAATTACCATAAATCAATAGATATATAAACCACCGGGATGCTATAATTTAAAAAATGGCAGAAATAATGTGCAAGAAGTGCAACGAAAAGCTGCACAAAAAAGGAATATTGCAGAGCGGAAATTCAAAGTATGATGTTTACCGCTGCAACGAATGCGGCCACGAGGAAATGCGGGCCATCAGCATTAATGAAAAGTACCACCGCTGAATTCTTAATTTTTTGATAATTAAATGTGTTGATGTTTAATCCGATAAGCCCACCTATTTGTTCAAAAGAGGGTTAAATTCAATGATTCTCGTCGACAAAAGTAGTATGCCTGATTTCTGATGTTCAAAAAGTTCGTGTAATACAGATTATGCGAAGTTTTAAATATGAGCTTCTCCAAAGTTTTTCAAAAAATGGTGATTAAATGCTTGACAAACTGGAAACTGAACTTAAAATAAGGGGGTTCAGCGAAAAAACTGTTGGTGCATATCTCTACCACAATAGAAACTTCTTGAATTTCATCAAAAAAGAGCCCAATTCTGTGGATGAAAACGATGCAAAGCGTTACATTGCTTATTTAATGGCAGAGCGAAAGTTAAAGCCAAAGAGCGTAAATCTTATGTTAAGCTCCCTGAAGTTCTTCTACAAGGAAATAATTCAAAATCAAGCCTTTAATGCAGTCAAGGCGCCAAAGGTGGAGAAGAAGATTCCAACGGTCCTTACAAAAGACGAGATAAAGAGAATGCTCGATGCCACTTCCAATCCAAAGCACAAGCTGCTGATTGAGTTTATGTATTCTGCGGGGTTGCGAGTCAGTGAATGTGTCAGCATAAAGCTTGATGATCTTGATATGGCTGAAAAAATGGGTAAAATAAGGCACGGGAAAGGCAACAAAGAGAGATACATCATTTTGTCAAACAACTTGATTACACATTTGAATCAGTATATTCCTGGAAAGAAAGACTCCAGTGCTTACATTTTCTCGGTCAACAACCGGCCGATAACCATAAGGCAGGCCCAAAAGGTTGTAAAAGAGGCTGCAAAAAAGGCTGGAATCAGGAAAAGGGTGTTCTGCCATGCCTTAAGAAGCAGTTTTGCGACCCATTTGCTGGAAGAGGGTACGGATATTAGGGTTATCCAGGAGCTTTTAGGCCATTCTGACCTGTCAACGACCCAAATTTATACAAAAGTGTCAACACAGCAGCTGAAAAAGGTAAAAAGCCCTTTGGATAATATGTGATTAAAACTTTTAATCAAATCTAGGAAGTTTTTGTGACAAAAATAACAAAATAAAGAAAAAAATATTAAAATCCAAATTCCATCAGGCTTAACTGCAGAATGTTTTCCTTTGTCTGCAGCGTCTTGAAAGCCGGATCCAATCTTAGATATGGCTTCGAGTTTATGTATCTCTTTATGATGGGCACTCCTTTTTCAATAATCGAGGTCACATAATTTCCCGCCAGTTGTTCGGATATCCCCAGCTTAATTGCAATGTCGGAGTAAGTGACTCCCCCTTTTTCTTCTTCAAGGGTGTAAATAACCAGGAACACTTCCTGCTCCCTTCTGCTTAGCCTCTTGACGTCAAAATCATTTCTTTTTTCCACAACAGCCACATTGAAATTTGACTCAATAAACATCTGGATATTGTCAACCCGCTCGCTTATCCTGTCAATTTTGTTTTCAATCTCGCAGATGTACTCATAATTGGCAGTTATCTCGTTTGTATTCTCATTAATCGCCTGAAGATGATCTTCAAACTCGTGCCTTATGCCCGTAAATTCCTGCCTTAATGCCTTGTTCAAACGACTCAAATCTAGATTAATGCCTCTAAGAAAAATTTTTCCAAATATGTTAATCACCCCAAAGATTATGCAAAAATCGGGGGTTTAAATAGATTTCGGTTTGGTGTACAAATTTGACATTTTTAAGAAATAATGCTTTTCCTTTCCGGCCTTCATCACTCCAACTTCCCCCATCTGCTCAATCTCTTCCAAAAGCCTGTAGAAAGAGCTCTTTGAGCAGAAATTCTGCTCGTCAACTACCATTTCCTTAAGCTGAAGGGCAGATATCTTTTCATATTTTCTGATGTAGGAAATCATAACACTTTTAACATATTCTTTTGAGTTTCTTGTGATTTTTTTGATTATTTTTTCCTTCATTGAATCTTTTCTTTGCTCTAATTTTTCCAACCTTTTTTCTATGTGGGAAAAGTCAACACTCACTTCCCTTGGCGCCTCTTTTTGAACTTCGACTGCCTGGGGCTGCTGCCTTGACTGCGCCTGCATTCTGGCCAGCTCATCAACCCTAAAATTAATGTCCCTCATCTTGGACATTATGCCTTCAAATGAATAATAATCATCGATGATTCTCCTTATGTCCTCCCTTGTTTTGGGCATGTATGACATCTCCATCTGGAGCTGCCTTATCATCTGATCCTGCTGCATATTTTTTTTGTACAGGAAGTTAAGCCACTGGAAAATGTTTGATGTATCTTTCTTTACATTTGTAAATGATTTTTTCAAGAGATCATTCATTACAATTAATTTATTTCCAGATTCATCTTTCTTTTTCCAAAACATATTTACCCAATTTATTTCAAATTATTTAAATCTTTCTTTTTTTTGGGATTATTGTAGGACTAATGTAGTACCAATTTGGGACTATTTATCGACGACAAAAATAATATTTTAGGACTATTATGGGATAGTCCTGGGAATATGATAAGACTAAGTTGAGACTGTTAATAATAAGGGTAATTTTAAAAAAGTTTAAATAAGAGCGGTGAAATTAGTATGAGTTACAGTAATTTTTTGCAAATAAAATTAAAAAACTTAAACAAAAGTTTTTGAAAAATTCCTGCAGATTTTTTGCCGTTTTTTGGAAAAAAGAGCCTGAAAAATTAGGATTTTAAGGGACCCCTTAATCAAAAAGAAGGATTAAGCAAGGGAAGGCATATAATTGTTTTCAATACTGAAAATAATAAGTAAAATTAAGTTTACTCATGAGAAGTGAGAGTTAAAATAGGGTACAAATGATAGAGATAAGCGAGAGCTAATATGAAATGGGTCATATAAGGTTTATTTTCGATATTGAAAAAATATAAAAAATTATAAATAGTAGGAGATTACTCGTATAAAGTGAGGGATAAAATGAGTAAAATTATATCCAGATCAAGTCTTGCAATAGCTTTGTCAAAGCTAGGGGTGTTTAAAGACCCAAAAGTGATGAAAGAGCAGTACCCAACAGACAGCGAGGTGGCAGCTTCAGTACTCTGGAACGCCTACAGTTTAGGGGATATAGAAGGAAAAGTGATGGCCGATCTGGGATGTGGGACGGGTATTTTAGGAATCGGGGCCCTCCTCTTAGGCGCAGATAAGGTATTTTTCATAGATATGGATAAAGAAGCCTTGGAAGCAGCCAAATCTAATATTTTAAAGGTGGAAAGTGAGAGTTTAGAGTATAATGGGCTAATGTACAAAGCGGAGTTCATATGCAAGGATGTACGGGAGGTAAACACCAACGCGGAGGTAGTCTTGGAAAACCCACCTTTTGGAACCAAAGTGAAGCACAGTGATAGGCTGTTCCTGGAAAAAGCACTGGAAACGGCCCCGATTGTGTATTCCTTCCATAAAAGTGAGAGTAAATCCTTTTTGGAGGGCTTTGCGGCCAAAAAAAACGCCAGAATCACCCACATCTGGGACTTTGAATTTCCTTTAAAAGCATCTTTTGAGTTTCACCGACGACAAATCCACAGGATTAATGTGAGCTGCTTCAGGCTTGAAAAATAACATATTCTGTCGTCGGGAAAAATAATCTATTTAAAAAGCACAAACATCAAAAGATTTTTAAATCACCTTGATATCCCTTGTAACAGGCAAAATGGAAATCAAAATTCTCGACGACAAAAAAAATAAATTGATGCTCGAAGTCAAGGGCGCAGACCACACTCTATGCAACGCCCTGAAGACAGAATTATGGAGCGACAAGCACGTTAAGATTGCAACATACAGCATCAGGCATCCACAGGTAAGCGTGCCACAACTAATAGTAGAGACAGACGGGGAAGTAAGCCCTAAGAATGCTCTAATTAACGCCGTCCAGAGACTGCATAAGACCAATGAAAAGTTCAAAAAAGAGTTTTCTGCTTCAATCCGATAAAATAGTTCGTTTAATTCTTCATTTTATATAGGAAAATAATTCTAAATGACTATCAAAAAGCTTATAAATACATAGTGCCTAACTTCTTTGAAATGGCCTTTTTCAGAGTAAAGAAAATAAAAGGAAAAGAGTACGCATACCTTGTTGAGAACGAGTGGAAGCGAAAAGGCAGCCGGCAGAAAGTCAAAGGTTATTTGGGCAGGGCCTACAGATTAAGTCAAACTAATAAAACTGATTTTTCTGGCCTTATCAATAATAATGAAATAGAAAAATATATCCAGGATAATGACGCCAATAAAATAATTAAAGATTTAATTGAATGGGAATTAATTAATTTTAATGTTGACAGAAACGAGTTCAGCATTGATTTGACAAATAGAACGCTGCAGAGACATAAAAAAAATGCTGTGCTCGTTATGAACGAGGGATTCATGTGCGACCTTACCTTAAGCAATCTGCTCGAATTCAAGCCGGAAGCTGATGAAGATAGCAACGGATATAACTTTGCAAGGGCATTTGTGGAAGCTGGCATTAAGGTGCCGCAGGACGTTTTTATCGGGCTATTTGCAAAACTATATAAAATAGACAACAAGAGGGTTGAATGAAATGGTGAAAATCATAGGAATGCTTCTGATTATAAGCAGTTTGCTTGCTATTATGACGGGGGCATTTATTGATGCAAAATATGCTTCCGCAAACCCGGTTACGGGAAATTTAATCTCAAACATAGTGGCTCAGCCGGCGGTCAGTACGGGGCCTGCTTACTATTTGGAAGCGCTAGCATTCTCTTATTCTATAATAAGCCTGATGGTTGGATTGGTATTTGTTTTAAGATTCTGATTCAAAATCTATTTAAAGAAAGCTGATTACCCTTAGCCATGGTTTCTAAAGTTCCTAAACACGTTGGTTTGATTTTGGACGGCAACCGCCGCTTTGCCAAAAAGCTAGGCCTGCAGCCCTGGAAAGGCCACGAGTTCGGCATCAAGAAGATTGAAGAGCTCTTGAAATGGTGCCTTGAATTAGGTGTAAAAGAACTTACGCTTTACTCATTCTCAACAGAAAATTTCAACAGGAATGAGCAGGAAATTAAGTTTCTGTTCAATCTTTTCAAAAAGAAGTTTAAGCAGATGAAAGATGACAGTAAGATTCTAAAAAACGGCGTAAGAATCAATTTGATAGGCAGAATTGAAATGTTTCCTGCTGACATAAGAAAAGCGATGCTGGAAGTTGCTGAAAAGACAAAGAATAATAAAAAACTGACTGTGAATTTCGCCCTTGCCTATGGCGGAAGGCAGGAAATAATTGACTCATTCAAAAAGATATTGAAAAATAATCCAGGTATTGATTTAGATAAAATTGATGAAAAGCTAATAACCAAAAATCTTTATCTTCAAAGCGAGCCTGATTTAATCATAAGGCCGGGCGGCGAGGTAAGAACATCAAACTTCCTGACTTGGCAAAGTGTCTATTCAGAATGGGTATTTTTGCAGGACAAGCTATGGCCGGAATTCACAAAAAAAGACTTTGAGAACTGCATTGCTGAATTCAACAAAAGGGAAAGAAGATTCGGAAAATAACAAGATATAAAAACAGCCTATACATAAAAAACTGAGAAATTGTGTTTCATAATAATAAATTTTCACTTGGAGCGTGCTTTAATGGATCCTTACTGGCAATTTGATGAAAATCTTAGGAATGCTGCTGAAGCGTTCAGGAATGTCGATAAAAAAGAAGTAATAAGGCTGATAAGCCACCTTGATGCTGACGGCATAAGCGCCGCATCAATCATGATTAAGCTGCTTAACAGTGATAATCGCAAATATTCTGTTTCTATAGTGCCACAATTAAACCGGGCGGTTATTGCGCAATTTGCTTCTGAATCCTACAACTGTTTTATATTTACGGATCTGGGTTCGGGATTGCTAGGCGAGATACAGGAACTGCTTAAAGGGAGGAAGGTATTCATTTTAGACCACCATACTGTTGAAGAATCCGCCAAATATGAAGACATTGTGTTTGTCAATCCTCACCTGTTTGGAATTGACGGCGGAAAAGAAATTTCAGGAGCCGGTGTCGTTTTCAGGTTTGCATGCGCGGTTGATAAGGCAATGGAAGACATGGCGCACGTTGCAATCATAGGGGCCATGGGAGATATGCAGTATCAGGGTGGGTTCTTAAGGTTGAATCAGGAGATTCTTGATGTTGCAGTAAGAAAGAACAAGATAAAAGTCACAAAAGGGCTTAGGATTTTCGGAATTCAGACAAAGCCGCTGCACAAAGCGCTGGAGTACTGCACTGACCCTTATATTCCTGGAGTAAGTGGAAGCGAGAGCGGAGCTATACAATTCCTCAGCCAGATTGGCATAGACCCAAAAAACGGAAGCGGATGGAAGAAAATAGCCCAGCTTGGTGAAGACGAGATGAGGAAGCTCATTACCGGGATTATAATGAAAAGGCTGGCTGAGTCAAAGCCGGATGATGTTTTGGGGGATATATACATACTCCCTCACGAGCAGGAAGAAAGCCCAACAAGGGATGCAAAAGAATTTGCGACTTTGCTGAATGCATGCGGCCGGCTTGGAAGGGCATCTTATGGAATTGGGGCATGCCTTGGAGATAAAAAAATAAAACAGCAGGCAATCAGAAGCCTGGCTGATTACAAGAAAGAGATTGTCGGCGCTCTAAATTGGTATCATGAAAACAAGTTCACTGATGACGTGCACTGGGGAAACCATTTTGTCATTATAAATGCAAAAGACAAAGTGATGTCAACAATGATCGGCACTCTGGCGTCAATATTATCCAAATCAAATGTCATGACAAACAATCTTTTTATCCTTTCAATGGCGCAGGCAGTTGACGGGAACACAAAAATCTCCCTCAGGACAACCAACAATATAGAAGGAAAACTTGACTTGAGAAACATAATCGGAGAAATAATCGGGGGCATTGGAAATTCAGAAGCCGGCGGGCATCAGAATGCCGCAGGAGCTGTGATTCCAACGGACAAAGAGGGAGATTTTTTACAATCTGCAAAAGAAGTTCTTGGAAAGTATGCGATGGAAGAAAAGATTGGGTGATTATTCCCTAAGTTTAGAATCAAAGTATCGTTCTTATCCCGTCAATCTTGTCAGCTACTTCCTGCCCCATTTTCGTAAGAGTAAGAAGCTTTAATCTGCCCTGCTTCTCAAAATTAATCAACCCTGCTTTCTGCATTTCCTGAAGAATTTTCACAACGTGGGAATAAGTGCAGTCAACAGTCTTTGCAACTGAAGAGGCGTATATCTCACCTTTTGCATTTTTGAGCTCAACCAGCATCATTGCCGGCTTTTCCCTGAAAAAAACGTTGAATATTTCCTTGTTCTGAACAGCCATCAAACAAACCCCCTAATATATGTTCTAAAGAATATAGTTTGCATTAGCTAAGATATATTTAAACGTTTCGATTTTTTATTTTTAATTTAAGTTTGTCGTCGGTTCTTTATGTAAATTAGGCTATTATTAATCAATTTTTGCAAAGCAAAGAACTAATAACCAATTTGGTAAGTATCAATCTCAACAAAAATTTTATTCGGCATCCTTACTCGCGCTGTATTCCGGAGCCAGATTCGTCACAGATTTCAGCTGCTTTTGAATTTCTGAATCATTCTCTGCGCCGTATGATACAAGAAGCTTGTCCAAATCTTGAATTACATAATACCCAAACTCATTATTTTGCTTTCCGTTGACATAAAACTTTAATTTTTTATTTCCATCGCTGCAGCTAGTTTGGCTTTCAAGTGCCAGGCAATTATTGTTGAAATCGCCATTCAAAGATTTAAGCAAGTGCCGCATTGCCAAGCCAGTCGCGTGTATGTGCATAACATCTCCAACGCCATCTTCAAAATGTATGTAGCTTGTTGCCAATTGATACTTTTTTTGTGAGAAATCTATGGATTTGCCGTTAATGTAAACCTTGATGTCTGCATGGATGTGAGTGGATTTCAAAGCGCCTATTCCGCTTAGCTTGGATAATTGGCCGTTATAATTCTGCAGAAGAGCTGCCTGATTATTCAGATTAGTTAGCCGATTTATTAAACTTCCATTAGAAACCCACTGCCATAAAAATAAAACCAGCAAGAGGGTGATGATGCCGTACAAAATTGCGCTTTTCTTTGCCATTCTAAGTAAAATAATAAAAAATTAGATTCAAATTACTGAGCAGCAGTCTGCGGCTTAACAACCTGGTTAGTCATCAGGTCCCTGTAAACACCAACTACAGCCAGCTTTCTGAAGATATATGAGCCGTCTTTCTCCACTGAGAAAAATTGATTTAAGTTCTGAGAGGAAGGATAAACTGCAGTTTCGCCTGACAATATAACTGTTGGCACCTGCGTTATATTGTATTTTGCAACAAGATTTTTTCCCGCTGCATCGCTTATGTCGACTGTTGTTTCCTTGTCAAGCTTTATCGCAAAAGTCTGCGGGCTTGCGAGTATCTGCCTATGTGTGCTTACGTTGTAGCATTCAGTGCAGCTTTTATCAGTCAAGTAGGTTATATCAACGAGACCTCTCAATGTTCCTGTCGTTAGATTAATATAGGGCGGATAAACCGTCCTTAAAACATACGAGCCGTCTGATTCCACAGTCCCGAGCTGTTCCCATGCCTGATTTATTATCGGGTAAGCCTCGGCATCTTTTGACAGAATTATTGTTGGAACAAAGCCAAGAGTATACTTTGATATTAGCGCCGTGCCTTCGCTGCTGCTGCTGCTAATGTTCTTCTGCTCAACTATTTTTATGCCGGAAAGCTTCATCTGATTGACAAGGTTATTTATGTCGTCGCACTTGGTGCAGGCTGGATCGGCAAGAATCACTAAACTAATTCTTCCCGTTATTTCACCGCTTGTTGCGCTTGTATAAGGCGCTGGAACTTGCTTAAAGAGCAAAGCATCGTCCTTTTTTTCAAAACCTTCAAGACTTGCCTTGTCAATTTCCCCAGTTACTACAACTGCAGGGATTTTTTCCAGGTTATATTTTGCAATGAGCTGTTTTCCCTCTGCTGAATCAAACTCGGCATTTTTTTCCGATGCCACTTCAACTTTTGCCGATTTAATGAACTGGACAACCTGCGAAATATCAAAACAATCTGTGCATTCTGAATTTCTGATAACCAAGATATCAATCTTTGCAGGCTTGGCAAGCTCTTTCGCCTTTTCTGTCTTGTCTTTCAGAGCGCCGCTTATGCTAAATGTCTGCATAATACTGAAAAGAAGGATGACTGCGAGCAATACAGAAAGCCCCACGAAGATGTGATAATTGTTAATTTTTTTTGCTGAATGATGCTGCGGGGGAACGTGTCCATAGCTGTGCGATCCGGTGTGGTGTGTCCCCTCATGATGCCCTTCTTTTTTTCCTTCTTCCATTTAAATCCCTCAGATTTTGCAGCCAGTTAATTCGCCTAACTTATCGAGTGACTGCGCGTTTTCATACCATTTGCCATCTATAACCCAAGTTGGCGTTTTACTTATGCCCGGCAATTCCGTAAACTCATGATAATTGATGTACTTGAAAGATTTCCCAAACATTGCCCTTTGGCCTTGGGTGTATTTGCACCACTCCATGGCACCGTACATGACGGCTCCTTTTTCCGTCAGGCATTTTGCAAAGTTATCGTATGGCCCTGGCCTGTTTGCCGAATAAACAAAATAAGCTGTGCCTGCAATCATTAAAACCGCAATCACAGCGGCAATAATGTAGTATTTTGTTTTGCTGGATTTTGCTTTTTGCTCGTGAAACTGTTTCTGGTGCTCGAGCCTCTGCTCATATTCTTTTTGAGAATTGAGGCTGTCCTGCCTTAGCCTGTCAAGTTTAAGCTTGCGCTTTTCTCTTTTGCTAAGCTCCATTTTAATTTACAATTCAGCGTTATTTGATACGAGCGATCCTACTGGAGTGTCTGCAGCGCTGCCCTGTGGTGCAACTCCGCATCCTCCGCCTACATATTGGCCGCCTTGCGGCTGCTGGCCCTGCGGCTGGTTGTAAGCCGCGTAGTTTCCCGATGGGCTTTGCGAACAGCCAATCAAAAAAACGCCCACTACCAAAACAAATAAAACCAATGCTTTTGTGTTCATATTTTTACCCCCATTAAAATGCTAGCATCCGCCTACCATGTCTGGAAGGCTGTTGATGTTTGCTGCTCCGCTTCCTGCTGAGCCAGTTGAGCTTACTGCCGGAGCGCTTCCGACACTTACCTTTCCCGCGCTTATGCTTGATTTCAGCGAACTAAGCTGAACTGCCTGGACTGCAGTAAGCAGAACCAAAACAACAAGCACAATCACAATAATGACGTTTCTGTTCATTTTTAAAACCTCCGATTTTTTTGAGGAGGTCAGAAAATTCGTGAAATTTTCCATACCTCCGATTTTTTTATTAATTTAAATCACTGAACTTAGCACCCGCCTACCATGTCCGGAAGGTTGCCAATATCGGCTGAAGTGGCTTGAGCCGATGTGTCCGTGTTGCCGCCTGAAGCAGCCGGTGCTGCTGCAGATTTTATTTTGCTTTCATCAACACTTAAAAGCAAGGCTGCAATATCCGGGGTGTATTGCCCGCTTTGCACCTCCTGAACATATCTCTGAATCATTTGTTTCGGGAAAAACAGCCCTTTCCACTTGACAACTTCCCTCTTTATTTCATCATCGCTTAAGGTCGGGTAGTTTTTGATAAGATATGCCGCCAATCCCCTCATTGCCCATACGTGCTTGCACCCGCACGCCGGCTCGCCTGTTTTTGTTACGGCAGTCTTGACGCCGCAGCAGAATTCACAGGTTATGGTTGGAGTTGTTAAAATACTGATGTACCTCTGCTTCTGTGCCGCATCGAGCTGAACTTTAGTTCTCCCATAAGCAGGGTCAAGATTTGCTATTGTCTCTAGGCTTTGAATTGGGTCCTCAAATGAAACCCCCAATTCTTCGCCGTAAAATGGAATGCCTCTCGGAATTACAACAGTAAATGCGTCCTTTGAAGGGTCGCCTGTCAAAGCCAATGATGTCTTGGAAGAAAAAGACTTGAAAGCCAACGGCGAGCTAAGACCCGCCAAGGCCGATGCCTGCGAAAGTTGAACCTGATTAAATAAAATAAGAACCGCAACGAGAGCTATAAATCCATAGCTTACTTTTTCCATGAACGTCCATGGAGCTGGCTTTTCCCCGCGCAAATGATGGGCAATCTCGGAGTGATGGTGTGTTTCGTTCCTCTCTACAAGGTACCATGCTACCAAGCCGACTAAAGCAAGAATCAAAATCATGGATAAATATACCCAAACGCCCGCCTGGGAAATCTTATAGAATTGATACTGGCTGAAGACAAGCATCGCGCCCACCAGTATGGCGAGAGATATTATCACCTTCTCCATCAATTTATCATCTTTTTCCATGTTTATAGTCCGAAGTACCCTTTCGTATATATAGTTTACTTGAAAAACGCTCCTGTATATATATCTTATTTTTGAAAAATACGGCTAAAACAGGTTTATTTCCGTTCATAAAAGCCAATTTGGCTATTTTTGGTTGTTTTCTGCATTTTGATTTTCCTTGCTTCGCCTGTATATAAAATACCAAACCAATGAGACAAACAATAAAAATGCCGCAAAGCCTATAAAATCTATGTAAGGTATTTTAAAAAGCTTGCCTTCAAAAATGTAGGCATAGATGGAAATCTTCAGCGGGTCAAGTGTATTGAACTTAGTGGTTCCATTGTAAATTATAAAAATTAATCCTGAAGCTATCAATAAAATTCCCGCAGCAACTTTTGTTGTGTGTATGAAAAAAGGTTTCCCGAATATTTTCACTTCAAATTCTTTTCCTTTAATCCATGATGCCTGAGTTAAGTTGAATTTGTCAAAAAAGATTGAAATCAAAAACAGAGGAACAAACAACCCCAGGGAGTAGAAAAACAACAACGCGCCCGCGTAGAAATAATTGTGGAACGTTGAGGCTATCAGCAGGATTCCGGCGAGCACCGGCCCGAGGCATGCGCTCCACCCCAACCCGAATAAAATTCCGAATGAGAAAATTCCAAAAATATCGTGCCCGGTTTTCTTATCAAGACTTATGAAATTAAACCCTTTCCCCAGAATGGTCATTATTCCGAACAGCATTAAAAGCACTCCCGCAGCTATGACGAGCATTTTTGTATTGGCAACCTGGATTGATGCCAGTGTCTGGCCTATTGCAGACGCGAAAATGCCGAGGATTATGAAAATAAGCGAAAATCCAACAAAAAATACCAAAGTCATTTTTGTTATCTCTTTGCGCTCCTTGAAAGTGTATGCAAAGAAAGCCGGAAGTATTGCCAGTGTACACGGGAGCAGGACACTTATCATTCCGCCGACAAATGCGACAAAAAATGAAAGATTCTGGAGATAAAAGACTGCCTGCTCCCGGTTGTACTGCTGTATTTTTTCCAGCCCGGACTGTGAAAATGCAATGGGGATCAGAAATAAAAACACCGAAATCAAAATTAAATTTTGTTTTTTCATTTTTTATTCCCTAACAATAAATTTCCCTTTCATTCCGTTATGGCCGGGACCGCAATAAACTGTGCAGGCCATGTCCCATGTGCCGGCCTCATCCGGGGTGAATTCTATTATTTGTTTATCTCCTTTTTTTATTATGGTATCGTAGTCCCAGTTGGGAATCTGCAATCCCTCTACTTCAAAGCCATGCTGGATATCATTTGTTTGGACTATTAATCTTGCTGTTTCCCCTTTTTTTAACACGACATTCTCAGGTTCCCATGTATACTGTGAGCCATTTATGCCAATCTCCCTAATGCCGCCTACAACAGCGCCGCTTAGCGGCAGGTTATTAAATTTTACCTTATGGAATTCTATAATTTTTTTTGCTTTAACCGCATCGGAATCTATTGAAGAGCATGAACCGATTAAGGCAGCCAAAATCAATAAAATAAAGATTAATTTTTTCATTTTTCTCCATAAATATTTTTAATAAAATCACTTTCAACAATTTTAATTTCTTTTCCGGCATGGTAGTTTTTTGGGATATCTCCAGGCAACGATCCTGAGAATGCAATGCTGCCATCTTTTGCGCTAATTCCAATGTAGAATGGGTAGAATTGGCCCTGAAGGCGGGTAACCCATACTGGCTCATCCCCATCGATTATCAAATAGGGCTCAAAATCTTTTACAGATTGCAGATTGTAAGCCAACTCTGCAACTTTTTTTGCTACATTTGAAGTAATTGCCGGATTGGTATCTATTGCGTTTTTTGGGTAATTAAAAATTGCAAGACGATATCCAATAACATTTTTGTTAACGGCGTCCACAGTTACTGAAAAATCCTCTGCTGCAACCAAAACGCCGTTTACATAGCGAAACCATTTGTAAAAATAGGTATCGTCGACTTCAGCAACATCTTCATCATACTTAAGCTCTGACTTTGCATCTTGCGGCAGGGAATCATAAACCTTTTTTGCAATCTCAAGCCCCCTTTCCTGTTTAATTGTTTTTGTTCCTTGAGTATGCTTAAGGCGATCATCATGCATTCCCTGGATTCTGTATCCTAAAGGGTTAACTTCAACATAACGCCTTTGGTCTGGATCAAAATGAACAATTATTAATCCCCTATCTAAATCAAAAGCTATTGGATCTTCGCGGGTATTAAGGTATTTTTGAGCTGCAGAGATTACATTTGACTTTAAATCCCTGTCAAAATCCAGGCTTATACCAAACAGAAAAATAGAATGCGCTCCAACAAAAACCACAAAAGCTAGAAGTGCTGAAACTAAAATTATGATGTTTTTTATGCCTTTCATTTTAAGTAAAACTAAAATAATAATTTAATAAAATAAACCCAATCGCAGCAAGCTGCTGAGTTTTAGGCTCAATTTGCAGTAAAAATAAATAATTTATTTCACAACCAGATTCCCTTTCATGTTGCTGTGGCCGGAGCCGCAGAAGACCGAGCAGTAAGCTGTGAATGTTCCTGCTTTGTCGGCTGTAAATTCAATTGTTACGGGCTTTCCAACAGGCAATTGCTCATTTATCCCGTATTCTTTTATTGCGATACCGTGAGGCACATCAACGCTTGTAACAACCAACTTTACCTTGTCGCCTTTATTCACTTCTATGGTAGACGGAGTAAACTCGAATTGCTTTGCGGTTATCTTAAACTCCTTGAAATCGCCGTTCTGTGCTGTGTTCTGTGCTGGAGCTGGCGCTTGTACAGGAACATCAGAACCCTGACCGACTATTTGGTCTGAATTCTGCTTGCCGCACGCACTCAATGCCAAAATAGCCAAAACACATAACAAAAATATTATTTTTTTCATATTTACACCCCCTAAAACCTAGTTTTATATATAATGTAGCACGAAAACTTTTATGTTTAATAAACTTTATCCTGCCTTAAAAGGATTAAATGGGTTTAGCTTCGTTCATGAAAGCTTATTTTGCCTTAGTACGTTCCAATAAGCCACCTTAAAAAGAACCCTATAAAGTATGCAATGGTTGCTGCTGCACCCCCGACGAATACTGTTTCAATGACGGATTTCCACAAATCCTTCTTGGTAACATACCTTTTAATGACTCCAGTTATAATCAAGGCAAACAAAGTCATAATAGCGGCTATCATGAATGTGCCTTTTTGGAAAAACGGAAAAAAATAGGAAAGAACATATGCCATCAGAGGGATTATGCCAATTACTATAAACCCAAAATAAGTGCTCGCTGCGGTCTTCCATGGGCTTTTTGGGCTTTCAATCAGTCCAAGTTCGTCTGACATCATCGTATCAACCCAAACTTTCTTATCTGAAGTTATGATTTGAACAGCCCTTTCCAAATCTTTTCCCTTGAATCCTTTTTTTTTGAAAATTTCCCTGATTTCCTCTACCTCGCCTTCACGAACGTTTTCTATTTCCCACTCTTCCCTTTTCCTTTCCTTTTCAATGTAATCCCTCTGGGTTCTTTCGCTTAGAAAATTGCCGCAGGCCATAGAGAATCCGTCCGCCAGCAGGTTTGCAAACCCGAGTATTATGACTATCCCCGAAGATAATGATGCGCCGGCAGCCCCGGCAACAACCGCAAAGGTAGTTACGGTTCCGTCTATAGCGCCGTAGACAAACTCGCCGAGATATTGGCCGGCTGTAACGTGGGATTCCGCGTGAATTTTTTCCTGAATGCTTTTTTTGGTATGCGCAGCTTCCGCTAAATTAATGTCCTTATTTTCAAATGCTTTTTTGGCTTTCTGCATTCTGGTTGCCATTGTATAAAATTACACTGCCTGGCTTAAAATCTTGATTAGCAAAATTCGCATACATTCTTTTTCTTTGCGCTCATCTTTGGACTTTGTTTTTTCTTTCCTGCTTGCTTTGATTTCTTTGTTTTTGCCATTTTCTCACCTTTTTAATTGATTTGTTTTTAATTTATGACTGCAAATAAATTTATTTTGTTTTTTTGATTTAATTTTAGCAATTATTTTTCCAAACAGCCCAATATCATATTTTTTGCCAGTGCTTGCAGCCCAATCAAGCCGCCTCCTTGATTTTAAATTTTATTTTTTCAATTAAATATTAAAAACCTTACGATATATCCCTGTGGGTCTCATACAAAAACGAAATATCATCATTGTGCTTTTTGAGCTCGTTCACCATAAACCTGAAAATTTCGTTTGATGAGACAACTTTTCTTTCTTTTACCCATTTTGTGGCTTTTGCCGTAACATTTTCTGAAATGGCTTCCGCCTCATTGTCGCTCAAATGGGCGTTCTTACAGGCAAAAAAGCACGAGCCGAAAACCTTTCTTTCATCGTAAATCTCCGAATGCCCCTTGCGCTTTACTATCTGAATCAGTTTTCTCGCGGATTTTTTTGTTTTGTCTTTCATTTTTATCAGCCTAGGTTTACCGTGCCGTTTGCTATCAAAATCAAAAGCCACCCTAAAAATATCAAAATAATTCCCATCGCAAAGCGCATATATCCCCGGTTATCCTGCTTCCATCTCTTGAGGTGCTGAACTTTCATCCCAAAATAAACCATTAAAAGTATGACAACCAGCGGCATGACAAAAATAATATTGTAAAATATGAGCAGCATCAGCGCCTGGAAATTAAAATTCTGGGATAAAAATACAAGAATCGCCAGGTACGGGCCGCCGGTGCACGGAAGCTCGACTCCTGCAACAAAAACGCCCAGCACAATCATAGCGGGGAATGTTATTTTTCTTGACATTTCATAAATTTTCTTGGCTTTATCACTCGGGATTGACAAGGTCAAACCTCGGCCATACCAGAAAAAATCTTTTATCTCGATTAATCCTGCAGCAACAACTAGTACTCCAACAGCTATAGAAATATATTCACTTAGGTAAAGGGGGATTATGGTTAAGAAGTATAATAACCCCAAGCCAGCAAGAAGATAAGTAAAGAACACAAAGAATATGTAAATCAGCCCGTATTTTAAAAGGTCTGATTTTGACTTGTAAACCACAAGCATTGAAATGAGCAATATCAGCACTCCAATAGCACACGGATTAATTGAGTCTATAAGCGCCGTCACAATTACCGTTCCTAGATTGGGGAGATACGCTTGTACTGCCATTTTAGCCTATGCTGGAATTTATGCTTTCTGCCGGTTTTTCTGTGAAAATAAATTTTATCTGGTCTCCTGGCGGAACTTTTTCAAAGGGCGCAATCACATAATTTGCCGGATCGCTGGCTAAATTTCCATTTACAAAAACATAAAGCCTGCCCGGCTGGCTATTGCAAAAATCTCCATTGTGCTTTGCTATCAATCCTTCGTCCGTTGGAATCTTTATTTCGTCGCCTGATAAATAACCGCCGGTGGCCTGGAAGAATGCACCTAGGCTTGCCTGATTTTGCTGCATTAAAACACCCTCTACATGAATTCTGTTGTCATTATGAGAATGAAATAAGTTAGTGCCCTGCTTGTTGGATATGCCTTTGGGCTCAGGAAGTGATATCTTTTTGCCGCATGCCCAGATTTCATAATCTGCATGCCAGTGCACCGGCCCTTTCGTGGCAGAATTAATATTGGCAGATATGGTCGTTGCCGCCAAATAAATTGTAACAGCTGATATAATAATCACAAGCAAAGAGTATGACAGCTTCTTTGCTGTTTCGTTCATGCTCGAACGGAAAAAAAATATAACAAGCGCAAGCAGCGTAAATGCCAAAGAGCCATATCCAACAGCCTGGAGCGGGGTAACCGGATAAGGCTGGTGATTTAATTCAAAATCCTGCTCTTCCTCATGCGCATAAGATGCAGAAACAGCAAATAGAATAAATATCAAAATAAAAATGCTCACTCTCTTTTTCATGAAAGTGAATTAAAAGGGAGATTATATAAAATTTGCTATTTATATGTGTTAATTATCATTTGAAATCCCCTTACAGCTTTTCCTACATCATCTTTCGTCAAAATCGCTGAAATAATTGCCATATTCCTTGCGCCTGCCTTTAGAACCTGCCCGATATTTGACTCATTTATGCCGCCAATGGCAACAATCGGTATTTTGACATGTTTTTTTACCTGGGCTATCATTTCAGTTCCGCAGGCTTTTCCCGCATCAGATTTTGTGTTTGTCGGAAAAATTGGGCTTAAGCCAATGTAATCCGCCCCGAGCTTTTCGGCTTCAACTGATTCCTTGACATTATGCGCTGTCAGCCCGATAATTTTATTTTTGCCCAAAAGCTTTCTTGCAGTTTCGTAACTTAAATCATCCTGGCCAAGATGCACGCCGTCCGCATCAGCTGCCAATGCAATGTCAACCCCGTCATTGACGAGAAAAATCACATTGTTTTTTTTACATAAGTTTTTTATTTCTTTTGCTTCCACGAGCATTTGTTCTTTGGAAGCGCCCTTTTCCCTGTACTGAATTATCTTTACGCCGCCTTTTATGGCTGACTTAACGTCCTCAACTACGGTTTTTCTTGTGAGCCTGCTGTCAGTTATAAAATATAATCCAAAATCTTTTAGTTTTGGCATTTTGATTTAATTAAATGTTATTTTCTATTTTATTTAATGTATATTATTAGGGAGGGAATTTCATTATTGCACTAAAAGTATAGCACGTTGCCCTCCACCCACCCATTGAATTGTTAATTTAAGGTGCATACTGCTTATTTTATTTTTTCTTGCAGATGAACATTGCGTGGTCTTTCTGGAAAGGGTCCAAATCGCGCTGGTCAATAATTGTCATTTCTTTCTCAAGCCTTTCCTTGACGTCCCGGAAAATCTGCTTCGGATTTTTTGTAACGTCCATGCTTCGTGCCTTGACCGCCAGCAGCGCATAGCCGCCATCCTTTAAGAACAAATCTGCGTTTTTGAGAAATATTTCAACCTGGTTTTTTTGCGCAACATCCTGGTAGAGGACATCAACTGTGCAGGCCCTTTCTTTTAATAAATCCGTTTTGTTTGAGTCCGCAAGTATCGGTACAATATTTTTTCTTTGGTAGGACAAAAAGATTAAATCCCTCATGACCCTTGGGGCAATGTCGACAGCGAAAATTAATCCTTCAGTTCCCACAATGTCTGAAACATGGCTTACGGTTGTTCCGGATGCGGAACCGAGGTACAGGACAACATCTTTTTTTCTTATGAAGATGTTAGGGCTTCCTTTCAGGATTGAAGAAGCAATCTTGCTCTTGAAGACGTCCCATTCCCTGTATTCTACGCCGTTTTCGATTACTAATCTTTCACCATAAACCTGCTTTCCGGGAACTAAATTTATTGTATAAAGCTGCCGTCTCTTCTCATAAGATTCATAAACTTCAAAAATTCTGGATTTGTTTATCATTTTGTTTCCTTGAATTTTTCTTCCAAATCATTTCTCAGCTTGTCCCCGATGAATTTTCCCCTGAAGTAATCAACTTTTGCGGCTATTGAAATTTTGTCAGCCAAACTCCTTGCAATTTTGCCGTGCAGTTTCATAGGGGCCTTGGCTATAAGCGAATGGCTTACAATGACACCGTGCTTTGGAGACCTTGCGCCCGTTTTCATGTGCCTGAACAATGCTTTTTCCGCGCCGAGAATCTGTATTGTTGAGGCTGGCATTTCGCTTAATCTCCTTAATGAGCCTGCGTGCTCCAAAAGCCGGGCGGCAATCATGACCTCGCAGATTGCCTTTGTGTTTGGGCAGTATTCATCCATAAGCTTTGAAATGTAATCCAATTGGCTTTTTCTTAGCTGGTATAAATCGTAGATTTGGTGCGTTAAATTTCTTAATGGCTCAAGATTTTCCTGTTCAAAATCAGCGCCAAACGAATCTTCCGGCTTTACATTTATTTTCTTCAGCAACTCGTCTTTTTGGCTTTCAAGAATTTCTTCCACAAACTTCTCATGAATTTCAATCGACCTTGAAAATTCCGGGTTGTATAAGTCATACCATTCCCTTAATCTTTTTGCAAAAAGGTTTATTGCCTTGTCCAGCTCATCAATTGATTTAATGGACTGAATTATTAGAACATCTTCGTTGACTGAATTTTTCACTTCCAGCTTTGTTAATTGCAAGTTTTTATTGTAGAAATCACCGAAAAACCTGCTGTCTCTAAAATTAACTAAAATTTTTCTTAATTCTTCCTTATCAGGCTCCTGAAGATTTTTGTGGCTGTGCTTCAGTTTTTGGATAAATGATTCTTTTGTTTCAATATCGGCGCTATTCTCAAATAACAGCTCGTCAACTATCTTGAAAGACTCGTCAAATACAAAGACCCCAAAAATGTTTGAAAACAGGTACATAACATCCAGGAGTTATTGGTGTTTTTTAAAGATAGCGGAAATTAAGCCATAATCAATAAATTAATATATCAAATAATCAACTAAAACTTATGACACTCGCGTATATAGTCTGCAAAGATGCTGTTGAAGCTGAAAAGATTTCACTGCGCCTGCTGAAAAAAAGGCTAATAGCCTGCGCCAACATATTTCCAATAAGAAGCATGTACCGGTGGAAGGGAAAAATAATGAATGAAGCGGAGAATGTTATTATTGCAAAAACCAATGAGGCAAATTTCAGTAGAATTGTGAGCGACGTTAAGAAGATCCATTCCTATGAAATTCCGTGCATTTTAAAGATTGATTCATCCGCAAACAAGGATTTTGGGAAATGGGCAGATAAAGAGATGAAATAAAATTAAGTTGTGCTAATATTCCTAGGGAAACGGGGCGAAAAGTTTATATATCTGTTGTATATACAATAGCTATATGACAACTGAAATGATTACTCTAAAGCTGGACGATACATTCTTGAAGGAGATAGACTCTATGGTAGAGAAACAGGGATACCATAACAGAACAGAATTTATCAGAAATGCCCTTAGAGAAAAAATGGAAGAAACCAAGCTAAAAGAAGCCATGATAGAGATTGCTCACCTAAAAGGAGCATCTAAAAGGAGAACGAGTGACGCAGACCTTGATAAAATTAGGGAAAAAGTGTTCAATGAATTAGAAAAAAAGATTAGATAAGTTCTTCCGGCTTATAATGTTTGGATATATCCTCCAGCTCTCTGAAATGCCTGTCTCTGGTTACAAGGATAAAATTATTGTCCCTTGCTATTATAACGTGCAAAGCATCTCCAGCAGGCACATCTCTTTCTTTTGCAATTTTTTTGGCTTCTTCCCACTGTTTTTCTGTGGCAATAATCTTTTTTATAATTTTCTCAAAAGGCTTGAACATTCCATTGATTTCTGCAACTGAATAAATTGTCTCAAGTTCTCTTATAAGAAAATCAGTAAGCACAATAGCACTTTCTTTTGCTTTTATTTTGACAAGCAGCTTAAAGGCGTAATTACCTAGCGGCTCGTTGTTGTAACCTTTCCTATCTTCGTAAAGGTCAACCCAAATTGATGTGTCTATTATATATTCTTCTTCCATTGTAGACTAGTGATTGTATGCGTATTTATAATTTGCTAGTTCTTGACGTGAAAAAAACATAGCAAACTTTTAAATACATTTATTTTCAATATAAACTTTAGTTAAGCAAACTTTTAAATACCTGCTTTTAAAGAAATAACCCATCAGCATGTTCCAGATAATAAAAGAGGTGCGAGATATAAGGAGATTTAACGAGATACTTGTAGTCCTATTTGAAGAGGGGTTCGATTTTCTGATTTATGAAACGGGGCTCAAGGCCCACATACCATTCAGCAAGATAATCAAAAGGAAGCTGAAAAGCTCTGAAAATCTAAGGCCCGAGGTCAGGCTGAGAAAAACTTTGGAAAGGCTAGGGCCGACGTTCATTAAGTTCGGCCAACTGTTGAGCGTGAGGCCAGACTTGGTGCCGAAAGAGTATGCAAAAGAGCTTGAGAAGCTGCAGGATAATGTTCCTTCCTTTCCGTTCGAGCATGTCAGGGAGATTCTTGAAAAAGAATTCAGCAAAAAAATAGGGGACATTTTTGCAAGCTTTGAAAAAACACCCATGGCAGCGGCTTCGATAAGCCAAGTTCACAGGGCTGTATTGAAAACCGGGGAAAAGGTTGCCGTCAAGATACAAAGGCCCAATGTCAGGAAAATAATGGAGACTGACATTGAGATTATGGGGTATTTTGCCCGTGTTGCCGAGAACAGCCTGGAGGATATGAAAAAGTTCAGGCCTGTAAAAATTGTTGATGAATTCAAAGAATGGACCGAAAAAGAGTTGGATTTCAAGCTTGAAGCCAGAAATGCAAAAAGGTTCTACCAGAATTTCAAGGGCAGCAAGACCGTGCACATCCCGTACATTTACGACGAGCTCACAACTGAAAGAGTCCTGACTTTGGAATTCATTGAGGGGATTGAGCTGCACAATGTGAGGGAAATCAAAAAAAGAAATCTTAATTTCAACACAATAATACAAAATGGGTTTGATGCCATAATGACGCAGGTTTTCGTGCACGGAATATTCCATGCCGACCCCCACCCCGGCAATATACTGGTAATGAAAGACAATTCAATTGCATTCGTTGATTTCGGGATTGTCGGGTATTTTGACGAAGGGCTGAAGAACAAGTGCATTGATATGTTTTACGGGATAATGGAGCAGGATGTGGATGTGATAATGCAGACCTTGTCTGGAATGGGCATGGAAAGCGACACAGATTATGAAGAATTAAGGTCGGATATTGGAATAATCATACAGCCCCTGCAAAATTCATCAATAAGCCAGATCAAGATAAGCAAAGTGATTGAAGAGATTCTTGATATAGGCCTGCACCATAAAATAAAAATTCCTGCCTCTTTTGTGCTGTTTGGAAAAACAATTGTCACGCTTGAAGGCGTTGCGATTGAGTACGACCCAAATTTCAGGCTGGCTGAGACTTCAAGGCCGTTCATTGAAAA
>Ga0209542_10001043_pt1 | contig 66117 bp, 73 predicted proteins | sample RifCSPhighO2_01_FD_184028 | JGI IMG/M metagenome (GOLD analysis project Ga0209542, IMG submission 184028) | Soil microbial communities from Rifle, Colorado - Rifle CSP2_plank highO2_0.1 (SPAdes) (version 2) | ecosystem: Environmental > Terrestrial > Deep subsurface > Rock core/Sediment ...
CTCTCAGTGTCCCATCACGTAAAATTCGCTGTATTCCTTCCGCAATTTCATCGGTATCGTATGGATTTACCAAATACGCTGCGCCTCCCGCAATCTCCGGCATTGCGGAAACATTTGACGCAAGCACAGGGCATCCCGATGCCATCGCCTCAATAAGCGGCATTCCAAATCCTTCCGATAACGACACAAATAAAAACGCATCCGCCCCTCGATACACCAAGGGCAAATCTTTATCTTCTACAAAAGACGTAAAACAAACAGAATTTCGCATCCCAAGATCGTCAATAGTGCGTTCTACTCGTTGTGTATACGTCGGTTCGTGCTTGCCCCCGACAATAACCAAAGTGTGAGAAATACCATGTTTGTTGCGCGCTTTGGCATAACCCTCAATAAGGCGGTGGATGTTTTTATGAGGATCTAGCCGTCCTACGCTCAAAATATACGGATACGGAATGTTATAGCGCGCTTGAAGATATTGCTTGTCTGCATCATTGAGGATATGGTGCTGTATATTGGAAAATTGCACATCAACTCCCGTATTAATAACAACAATTTTATGGTTGTGTAGGTGGTAATAACGAGCTACTGGATCCCGCGCGGACTCCGACAACACAATGCCGGCATCAATAAAATATTTGCCAAAAACAGCAATAAACCGGCGATTAAAACGAGTTTGCCATGTTTTAAAAATAGGAATATCGCGCGACTCGGGCGCGCCATGAAATGCCACTACGATTTTTTGGGTGCGTCCGAGGGCTTTTATTAGCCAAAAAAGCGGATGAAGCGCAGGCCGCGGGAAATGCACAATATCGAATCGTTCCTTGCTAAAAAGAAAAAAATATGCGTAAGAAAAAAATCCGGAAAATTGCGGAAATTGAAATAAGCGCACCTCCACACTGGGCGCCCTCCTACATAACTCGTGATTGCATTGCCCCGCAAGATAAATAAGGCGAATATTAAAATTGGGCATTTGATACAAATGTTCTACGATTCGTTGAAGTACAATCGCTGTCCCCTTGCCCTTTCGGCCAAGACCGTCGGCAAATATGCCTACTTTTATCTTGTGTGTATGAGTTCCATCCATGCGAAATGTATATCTAAATATATAGTATAAGAATAAAAAAAGCCACCTTACGGAAGGTGGCGAACAATAACTTCGCGTGTTACGCTGGCAACACGCTCTATTTCCTCTTCGCTCATAGAAGGCGTGAGCGGAAGAGTAATCACGCTATTGGAAATGCGCTCGCTGTGGGGCAAGGATCTCGACGTATATCCCAAACGCCTAAAATATGGGTGCAAATGAATGGCGCGATAGTGCACAGTTGCCCCAATACTGTTGTCTCTTATTTCCTGAACAATGGCATCGCGCGTTGTATCGAGTGTCTCAAGATCTAATGTCAGTGTGTATAAATGCAACGCGTGGCGATCGCCAGTATGTATGGGGGTTTGTTGATATTGGATAGTACACGGAAGATCAATAAAATGCTGATTATAGATTTCTGCGTATCGCTCTCTTGCCGAAAGAAAATCTTCAAGTTTGCGCAACTGACAAATACCGAGCGCTGCGCTTACATCGGTCATATTATACTTAAACCCCATCATGACCGCCTCCGAAAAAGTAAGTTGGTGACCTTGGCTATATCGCCGCCACGCTTCATTGTCGAGTCCGTGCAAACGCATGATTTTAAACTTATCCGCAAGTTCTTGAGAGTCAGTAGTAATCATGCCGCCATCAATGGTCGTAATATTCTTGTTGGGATAAAAACTAAAACATGCGATCGATCCTTTGAATCCTCCAATCATGGTGTTTTTATACCGAGCACCAATCGCGTGCGCCGCATCTTCCACAATAGCAATACCGTGGTCTTTTGCGATACCAATCAATCGCTCCATCGCGCACGGCAGTCCGCCAAAATGAACAGGAATTATCGCTTTTGTTTTCCGTGTAATAGCAGATTCAATTAATGCTGGAGTTATATTAAGCGTTGCGGGATCGATATCCACAAAAACAGGCCGCGCCCCAACGTGTTCAATGGCGCTTACAGTCGCTACAAACGTAAATGGCGTCGTAATTACTTCATCCTCCGGTCCAATATCCAGCGCGGCAAGCGCAAGATGAAGCGCTGCGGTGCAAGAACTTACTGAAACCGCAAATGGAGAGCCGACATATTCCGCAAATAGTTTTTCAAACTCAATGCACCGAGGCCCCATACCAATCCACCCGGACTTTAGAACTTCGGTTACTGCTTGAATTTCTTCCTCGCCAATAGTAGGTTTACCAAATACGATAAATGGGTGTTTTTTTCCCATTAAAACTTCCTCCATACATGGTATATTGCCTTTGATTCTTCGAGCACAAATCCTACTTTTTCATACAAGAACTTTGCGCTCCTGGCGCTCGCTTGGGTCTTTACCATAATATGCTTCGCGCCACATTCATAAAGCCAGTTAATGGCGCTATGAACAACTGCAACACCAAGACCTTGACCTCGAAAACGCGAATCGACACCAACAGAAACAAGTTCACCGACACCATCCTCCACACTACATCCCACCAACGCAATAGGTAAATTGCTCTGTTTTTCTGGTATTATCACAATTGCTCCCAATGGATTATTCATAATTTGATCAAGCCATATAGTATACATCCACTTGGCCTTGCCACACAATCTAGGATCGTGTGTAAAGCGGCTTACGGAGGAAATTTCATCAAAAATGTGCCGCGCCCGCTCTACCGCTTGCTTGTTTGAGTAGTCAAGAAGACAATAAGAATCGTTTTTGGATATATCATAATTCGGATAACTATCGGGCAAACAATAAAGCAACCTTTCGTCAACAAATAAGAACTGATTGCGCGCTGCCACTCGTTTCGTTGTTTCGTCGCGCGGATCGGCAAATACATATACGCAATCATATCTCTGATTATCAAATTCCTTTAGAAATATCTCTTCGTCAGCATCGCTCAATGTATGTTTAGTATAGCAACCAATCCGAAATCCAAAAAAATCCGAATCCCACGGCAAATACTGGATAAGCATACCGCCCTCCTTGTTTTATCAAACAGCGTCTGTTTCATTCCTACTACAGTAAACGCAAAATCTCAAGTCAGTGTAACAAAAAGTGTTTCTAGTTTCCTTGCTGAATTTTGTATAGTGCGGTCCTGAAACCGATGAAAAGCAGCTTGAGAAAGTCTTTGGGCAAGAAGCGCATCGCTCAAAACGCATATAATATTTTCGGCAAGCGCTCGATAGTCGCCCGGCGGCGAAAGCAATCCGGTAACTTCGTGCTCAACAACATCAGGAATTCCTCCGACGCGAGATGCAACAATGGGGACGTGCGCAAAAATTGCTTCAAATAAAATCAATCCTTGCCCCTCCCAAAGAGAAGGAAAGGCAAAAACATCAGAGTTCATTAAAAGCTCCGGCGTATCTTTGCGAGAACCCAAAAACCTGATATTTTTGGTAATACCAAGCGACACTGCTTCTGCCTTTAGGGCGTCCTCCAATGCGCCGCTTCCCACGATTAAAAAATAAATGTTGTCGTTGCGCTTTAAAACTTTTTGAGCCGCCTTTAGCAAAACTGATTGTCCCTTTTGTTCCACAAGCCGCCCGATATTGATTGCTATTTTTGCGTTTTCCGGAATATCGAGGTCTTTTCTAAGTTTATTTTCATCCCCGCGCGTTAAAAACCGGCTGGCATCAACCGCATTCGTAGGAATCTCTATTACTTTTTCTTTTGGAAATTTAACTTTTTCTATTGCATACCGAGTAACAGCAGGTGTAGTGGAAATACACGCGTCGGTAATGTAAGCCAAAATACGGTCTGCAACAATAAATTTCTTTGGTAAATCTGGGATAAGATTCTGAATTTCAGTAATAATAACTGGAACGCCGGCGAAAAATGCAGTAATTCTGCCAATGAAGTCCGACATAATAAGTTGTGTAAACACAATATCAAACTTTTGTTTTTTCATAAACCAAAAAATCTTCCACCATTCTCGAAAATCCAAAAACCCACGAAAAGAAAAATTAATAAAATGTACTTCGGGGCGCAATTGATCGCGATAAAAATACGACTTGGATCGTGAAAGCAAAATCCCTACTGTAACATCAAACGTATCTTTATCGAGATGATTGGCAAAATCGACCACAAGTCGCTGTACTCCGCCGACACCAAGATCGTTGACTACAAAAAGAATTTTTTTTGTGTTCATATGGCAAAAGACGACTTCTGGACAGCAACAATATTAGCGCGAAGCAACGAATTGAAAGTTCCGGCATCAGTCCAATCATACTTAAGCACGTGGTACGTCATTTGTTTTTTATGAATATAACAATTATTAACATCTGTGATCTTCAATTCACCACGCGCAGAAGGTTTTAATGTTTTAATGATAAAAAAACCTTATTATCAAAACAATACATGCCAGTTACGGCAAGGTCGGATTTTGGTTTTTTGGGTTTTTCTTGGATGCGCGATACCTTGCCTCTCTTCGCTTTTGCTACACCAAAACGGTGCGCGTCCGGAACTTGTTTTAAAAAATATTTTCGCTCCTTGTTTTTGTTGCTGAAACGCTTTTGCCCCCGCTTTAATTCTGAAGTGTCCATAAAAATATTATCTCCCAAAATGACCGCAATCTTTTCGTTATCCGCAAAATCTTCAGCAAGAGCAAGCGCATGAGCAATGCCTCCTGCGGTTTCTTGAACATCATATGATAAATCAACGCCGAAACGCTTGCCAGACCCCAAAGGGTCCAAAAAGTGCCCCGCGTGACCTCGTCCAGAAATGATTAAAATATTCCTGATACCACACGCAGCAAGCGTTTCTATTGGCCAATAAATCATTGGTTTTTTATAAACCGGCAGCAAGTGCTTATTGGTAACAAGGGTTAATGGATACAATCGCGTTCCGTTGCCGCCAGCCAAAACAACTCCTTTCATGTAATTTTGATATGAGTATTAATGTTTTGGGTGAAAACCAGATTTGAAAATTGCTTTTGATTTTTTACATACCATTGAACAGTTTTAATAAGAGCTGAATTAAAAGTTTGCCGTGGCTTCCATCCGAGCGCACGCAACTTTGAAGAATTGACAGAATAGCGACGGTCGTGCCCAGGTCGATCTGCAACGAAGGTAATCAAAGATGAGGGACGTTTTAGCACACGCAAAATTCTCTTCGCAATTTCAATGTTTTGATGTTCTTCATTCCCCGATATGGCATAATCATCTCCTACTAACCCGCGCTCAAGAATAGTAAGGAGTGCCTGTGAGTGATCATCAACATAAATCCAATCGCGAATATTGCGCCCATCACCATACAACGGCAATTTTTTGCCTACGAGCGCCCGGAGCACAAAAAAAGGGATAAGCTTTTCGGGAAACTGCCGTGAGCTAAAGTTGTTTACAGAATGCGTCGTCATCACCGGCAATCCATAGGCGCGAACATGGGCACGCACGAGCAAGTCTCCAGCGGCCTTGGAAGCGGCGTATGAAAAATTTGGCAAAAATGGAGACGATTCATTAAATTGTTTCTTGGAATTAAACGGGAGACCCCCCCACACTTCATCGGTAAAAATATGAATCATCTTTTTGATATTGGGAGATGCGCGCAACGCCTTAAATAGCGAATGAACTCCTAAAATATTGCTTTTTATAAATCGATCGGTGCCATTGTGTATTGACCTATCAACGTGGGTTTCTGCGGCAAAATTAATTATAAAATCAGCTTGCTTCATGAGCCGAGAAACCAACTTGGTATCGCAAATATTTCCCCTGACAAACCGATAGCGCCTTAAACCACGCTGTCGGTGTTCTTTTGGTTGCCAGCATACGTCAAGGAATCGAGATTAACCACGTGTAATCCCGGAATCTCTTTCAAAATGAAATAAATAAAATTTGAGCCCATAAAGCCGCATCCGCCGCATACTAAAAAACGTCTCCCCGCCAAAAATCTTTTTGTGTTGCCATGTTTCATATATTCATATTGTCTGTTATTGATATGCCACCTGTAAAGACATGCTTATAGTAACGAATGGAGAGCATCACGGTAACAATTAACATATTTGGTTTTATCGTTTTGTACCAATGCAAGCGCCCGCCTCATTCCTTCCTGTGCGAGCATAGATCGCATCGATAGATGCTTTATAAGCATCTCGATGGCCTCTTGGAGCGCCTGTGTGTTTTTTACCGGAATCACAATGCCGCTTTTTCCGTTTTCTACAATCTCTCCTGCGATACCTGCATCAGTCATAGCCACAGGGCATTGTGCTGCAAGCGCCTCAACAATAGTGCGGCCATATCCTTCATAATTTGACGTCAGCAAAAACAGATCGGCGGTTTTGTAATACGAAACGAGTGTCTCAAAATCCACAGCGGGTTCGAAAATGACATTAGTGTCTAGTGAATAGCGATTAGTAAGTAGTTTTAGTTTCTCTTTTTCTGGGCCCTCGCCGACAATTATTAACCCTATTCGCCTATTCGCGCGAATTAGAGATGATAGCGCTGAAAAGGCCATCGTAATGTTTTTTTCGCGTGTGAGGCGAGAAGCCATTAAAATAATAAAATCAAATTGAGGGTACTTTTTATGGAGATCGGTGGTGATAGTTGTAGCGCGAATTTTTTCAATGTTGACAAAAATAGGCAAAACCACTGGGTCGGTTTTTAGTTTATAGTTTTTGGTTTGTAGTTGCTTTTTAATTCGTTCGGAGACAACGCGGATGCCATCGGCGCGTGGGATCAAAAAACGCGCAAGCAAAACACGAATTTTATTTTTGAATGATTCGCGCCAAAAATATGGGCTTAAGAAATCGGTGTGAATCTGAAGCTGCAACGGAACACCGAATCGATTTTTAAGCGCGTACCCGACCAATCCAACTTCAAAGGGGTCTTGGGCAGTAATAACAACATAGTTTGTAGTTGATGGTTTGTAGTTGATAGTTTGAATAATGCGTTTCGCAATTCGATATGCCTCCCACAAACACAAAAACCTCGATTCATTTAAAGTGGAGTACACAAAAACGTTTTCAGATATTTTTGTTTTTTGTCCGCCCATCTTCGCTTGGCGAGGCCGGGGATTTTTGCCCGTCCTCGCACATACGATAATGTGTAATTCTTCAAACACCGAACCATACCACTTCATGCGCTCGCGCACATTGGAAGTTTCATCAAAAATATTCGCGTCCGTGGAAAGCATTAAAACTCTGGTCATAAATTTTTGAATGTTTTAACTAATTCCTCTACCATGTGATTTCCTAAAAATCGATTGGCATCTTTTTGAGCTTGTCGTGACAGCCGCGCACGGAGTGCCGGATCATGTATCATTGTTTTAATAGCTGATTCCCATGCTGTATGATTGTTATACTCTGCGACAATTGAATTCTCGTCATCTCGGACAATCTCTCGATTGCCTCCGGCAATTGTCGTAATAACCGGAGTTTCTGCCGAAAATGCCTCGAGCAGCTGATGAGAAAAACCTTCGTACCCCGTATTGAATAAAAAAATGTCGCAGGAGCGAATATATGTCAAAAGAGCGCTATGCGAAAGCGCACCTAAAAGGAAAATGTTGTTTTCTAATCCAGAAGCATAAATACGATTAATCAAATATTTATATTGTGGCCCATCGCCAGCGATATAAAATAAAAATTTGGGATACTGTTTTGCTATATCGCGCATCACACCAATCAACATCTCAAACCCCTTCCATGGCACCAAGCGCCCTGCAGAAAAAAACAAAAACGCGTCCTGTGGGATTCCGAGGCGCTTACGCGTATCGTCTTTTGAACCTTGAGGTAACGGAACATGAATATCATTATAAATTACCGAAATTTTTTCTGGCCTAACGCCCCATTGTACAACAACCGATTTAAGATAGTTGCTCGGCACAATAATGCGCCGCGCACGCTGTACTGAAAAATACTGAAGGGCACGCAGAAAAGATACCCGAAGGCCGTATTGTTGTGCCAAAAACTCATCGAGCAGATTATCAACACCAAAGCGTTGCACTCCTTGTTCCCACGCATAATCGCCTACAATTTTAACCACATATGGCTTGCGCAACAAAAACGCGGCGCACGCCGCGGGCATCCCAACGCTTACCGGATCTTGCGCAAAAATAATATCGGCTGTTCGCCCGCGCCAAAAAACTTTCCACAAATACAGTAAGTGACGAATTATTTTGGGAAAATGCCGAACATCGCCAAAACTTAAAACGTCAACACTAATACCGCGTTTCGGCAACTCATCTGCAATTTTCTTACTATACGTCGCCGGTCCCCCAATATCCGGCGGGTAAAGAGGTGTGGCAATAAGTATTTTCATATAACCAAAATTTTACATTCGAATCATTCGGATGTTATTCGGATTTATTAGGATCGCTTATTTTAATAAAAATTTCCTTCATCTGCTGTGCAACTGCATCCCATAAATATCGTTCGCGCACAACGGCGCGCACGCGCTGAATCATGGCATGGCGTTCGTCGTCATTCATTACCAACGCCTTTCGTAAAACACGCACGAGGTCATCGGAGTCTTCGGGTTTTGACAGAAATCCAGTACTACCATCAATGAGAAAATCGGGAATCCCGCCAACTGGCGTACCAATCGTGATACATCCTGCCGCCATTGCTTCCAAAAACGCGCTCCCTAACCCCTCCGAGCGCGATGGCCGGACAAAGATGTCGGATTGTTGATATAACTCCGTTAACCGTTCGTAAGGCACGTAGCCAAGAAACGTGACGCGAGTTTGTAGTTTGTAGTTTATGGTTTGTAGTTCAAGGTATTTGCGTTCTGGACCATCGCCGGCTAAAATAACTTTAAAGTTATACTCTTCTTTTAGTTTTGCCGCTGCTTCCAACAAAATATCAATTCCGTTTTTATAAACCAATCGCGACGCCGAGAAAATCACCAGAGCTCCGCGCGGGAAAACACCGGGTGTTTGAATCCCACCAACACCCGGCGTTGAGGAGTGCGGCACAATTTTCAACAACCTCTCGCCAACGCCGTTTGGCACTACCGGAATAGGTCCTTTGTATCCGGCTTCACGCGCGCGGTCTTTCAAAAAATTACTGATCGCAGTTATATGATTAACTTTCGTAGATCGTAGGAGGATTCTCCACCACCATTTGCTCAACCCTCGTTCCCATTCTTTGTTGCCCTCCTGCAACGTTATTACCAAAGGAACTTTTGGATAAAAAAATTTCAAAAAAAACGCGGCAATGGATGCGTACGAAATCATTATACCCCAAAACATCACGGGGTGATGTTTTGAAACAAAAAAATGGTTCCTCCGTCGTTGCATGATTCTCAAAACCAGAAACGCTCCACAAAACGGTAACAACAACTTATCTATTGCCTCGAGTCCAAGTCCAACGCGGCGGACTGTGCCTTCGGGAACTTGTTCGCGTTTTAACAAATCCCGCCGCTGGCGGGCAGTAATGATAATAAATTCAAAGTCGTTTTTGAGTCGTCGCGCGATTTCCTGCACAGCCAGCTCCGCCCCTCCAACAAAAGGCGCGTATGCAGTCGTAAATACGAAAATGATTGGCTTTGTCGCCATCATTTCATTATAACGCGGAATTGATCTGAAACGCACAGTGTTTATTTCTTCCGCAAAAATCGCAAAAGTTCCTCCGGGCTCTTAAAAACCTTGTGCGCGTAATAAGTAATAAAAGGGCTTTTGGTCGCATCCTTTGGCCAAATAAGCCACACTTCCTTGTTGGTTTCGTATGCCTCACGAAGCTCGTGAATCACGCCCGGAGAAGAAACCACTTTGGGAAAATATGCGATAATGCGATCGGATTGGCGCACAAGCCAATATAAATCGCGATTGACAATTTGATGATGCATTGTAGTATCCACTCGATCCCCTTTTGCGGGCACGGCAAGCTCGATGTGACGAGGATCAAAAATAATAAAATATTTCTCCAGCGCTCGGATGAGTTTGTCTGCTTTTTTTTGAATGGACGGCTGAATGCCATGCGTCAGAGGCATGCTGATATACGCCGTCTCCGTGCCACGCTCAAACATCAAACGATACAATAGCCGCTCGGGCGAAGATACTGGAACAACATAGTGCGGACGCCGCATCATCTCAGCCCACCCGGCAGTAACTTCTACCTCAACATTGCCCCATAAGAGCGCATCGTACGCCGTCACTTTCATCGGTTGCCATTGTTTGCGCTCTTCCAAGTGCTGCTTAATGCGCGCTGCGTCTGCGATAAACGTCACAAACATATCGGGCCGAAGCTGGGGAATATAATACGTATCCCATGCACGCTGGAATACGTGCTTCCAAAAAAACATCGCGTGGACATTGATAATAACTGCATGAAATTCCCGCAATACCCGCGGGAGATCAGCAATGATATTTTCAAAGATTGCGCTCCGTAACGCGTTGATAACCGCGGGATTGGAATTTAAAATATTTTCTGGGGTAACATTAATCCCTGTTTTTTTAGCGTGTTCAAAAAGTAAATCGCCTACATGGTAAATCTTAATTTTCTTTCTGTTGCGCGCGGTTAAACGCACAAGCCCTTCAAGATATTCGCCCCTCCCAGACCCTGAAATGGCGGTCGTGATAATAAGCATAGTGTTATTGTATCATACATCAAAAAAATAAAAAAATCCCCCGCCCGTTCCAATAAACAAAACGAGGGATAGCGAAATCATATTTTGCTTTTCTTGTAAAAGCGGTTTGCCCGATCGACTTTGCGTAAATATGCACAACCAAGCCATCTGAGAAATTCGCGCTTGAACACTTTTTCGTCTCGGAAAATTTCTTCGTCGGTCCAAAATGTAAAAAATGGGCTGACCGAATCTCCCGGATAGTGAGTAAAAACATCTTTGCATGTTTCGTGAAATTCCCTTCGCTCATGACTCATGCCTTCCGAAGCAATACCGCGCGTAGGATAATAGGCAACCATTACATTGCACGGCGGGATAAGCCACCAGAGATCTCGCCGCGGAATTTGGTCATACATGGGATAAAAAACATTTCTTAGATGCTCTTGACTCATAGGTTCAACATAGCGAGGATCTATCACCGTAACATAGTTCTCAAGCCACCCTTTAAGCGCATCAATGCGTTTTCTTGCAGCCACATGTTTCTTGCCATGCAGAAACGTAAGCGGCATGCCGAAATAGCATGTTACGCGCCACGGTTCATACAAAAAGCGGTACAAAACCGTTGGGCTCGCTTTTGTAGGAAGCACGTAAAACGGCTTGCCCAAAAATCCAGCTGCCCATCGTGTCATTGTTACTTCAACGCTTTGCCAATCAAGAATTTTTTCAATCGGATACCAGCGTGGTCGATCTTTCGGAAAAAAATCGTGCTGCCATTGGCGAATGCGACCGGGTCGCCGCATTGTTCGCGCTGTTGACTCAACACCATCAATAAAATTGACAAATACATCGGGGGAGAGTCGTTTGATATCGTCTGGGTCAATGCCATCATTAAACGCGTGGCGATGATAAAAACTCACATGCGCATCGAAAATCACTGTATGGCCGTGTTTGCGGAACACTTCGGCCTCTGAATGTGCTTCCGCAATCGCGGCGTAGCGCAATAACTTGATTTTATCAGGAGGACTATTAAGAACTTTGGCGCGATTGAGTGTAATATTTTTGCGTCTCGCAATCTCTTCAATGCGCTCACCAAGCGCGTAGTGGTGTACTTTTTTCCCCAACGAAGCAGCTAATTCCTGAAACCTTCGGATTGATTCTCCCTCTGACGAGCCGGAGATAGCAGTAACAAAAATGCTCCTGCCTTTTTCCATAACGCCTCGTTTTTTCAAAATTCTCCCCTCTCACCTTACCAAAATATAAAAAATGGTCAACACACGTTGTGTTGACCATCAATTGTCCGTCTTGCGGCGTCTCCACGATCGTCAAGGTTGTCAATAGCAACAAACGATCGTCAATGTAAGACGCTCTTGCCAAAAATCTGTTGTTTTGCCTGTGCAACGTGTGCGCACCCATTACCTTCTGCTGCATTTAAAATCATGTGAAGCTCATCGAGATGCTGGCGCAGCTCATCAATCTCTTGGTTTTTTGCATCCACAATGCGGCCAAATGATTGCCGTTCGTGCCGCAGATATACAGCCATTTCTGTTGCTGCGCGCTCTAACTGCGCCTTGCGTTCCGACGCAGTCGGTTGCACTACGCGCGAGTAGGAAAAATTTTCAACGACCAAGTTATTGTCATGAGCAAATTCGGCAACGAGCGCGTATAGCACCCCAACGTCTCGCCCTGACTCTCGAAAACACGCGCGAATACTTGACCCAAGAGCAACGTCGGATTCATCGGGGCTATCTGGGTCCAGTATATCGTATACCAAAAGCGCGTATTTTGACGCACTGTCTTTGTTTGCAGCAGGCACCTCAACAATGTATCCGAACAACATTGCCGCGTCTCCTGTACAACCTCTCATTACACAAGCATAATAAAAACGCCCCGTCAAACAAAGATGACAGGGCTCGTGTATCCCATCGTTCAATATGAAAAACTATCCTTCAAACGTTCAAACGCCGAAGCAACAAATTGTACACTGAAACATCGCTATTCTTTGCGATTTGTTCGTCTTCATACGGCCGCGCGATTTCCGTATACAAAGTGCGCGCAAGGCCAAACCAAAAGAACATCATACTTTTCACGTCTTCCGCAACAAAGTCGTCGTCTCCTAAGTCACAAGCATCCATCATAATCCGCGGCATAAGCTCAGTCATGGCATAGTTAACCAAACCACAATATGCGCAGTCGTAATTGTATCCAAATGGTCCGGCTAATTTTTTAATCTTTGCAATAAGCGCATCAACATCTGAACCAAGTATTTGAGATACATCATGTGAAGGAATAGGATCGAGTGGCACAAATAACGCTTCAAACCACTGAAGAGAAGCTGGGTCAACTTTCGAGAACACTCGATCCCACAACTCAAAAGCAATGTTGAGCGCGATTCCCGCATGGTTCACCAAAAGCCAATATCGTGTAGCTCGCTTGCCTTGATATTGTTCTGCGGCATTCAAAGAACCCTCAATCAGAACGCGCTCTGCGATGTACCGCATTGATATACTAACAGCAGTTCCTTCCGGGAAATCCAGAACTTTTTCTCGTAACTTCTCGATAAGAGGATCGAGCCCTGACCTATCCTTCAGCGTAATATATGGCATTGCCTCTCCTTTTCAATGCCGCAGGACTTGTCCGGCGGCTTCTCCTTTCATTCCTATCATGAGGGTAAAAAAAAGCAAGGCCGTGAGACCTTGCAAAAAATCTCTTAATTATTCACCGCAACGCTGCGGCTCTTGTTTTAGCTCCAGTTTATTCTTGCGATAATAAAGCGCCGTGAAAATATTTGAACAAACAACTAACGCGAATGCCTCACACGTGCTCTCAAAAACTCCCTCGGGCAATCGCTGAAACGGAAGGTTATATTCAATTTTATAATACAAATTGACGCCGTTCATCCAACTAAACGCAGCAATCACGAGCCACGCAAAAAACTCGCCCCAATGATTCGAATTGTGAATTCCTGTCCAGCGATATACCTGATTGAGCACAGCATAACTAAAGAGTGTCAGCATCCAGAAAAATCGAAGCTCGTATGGAATTTCATAAAGTCCTTTATGAAAAAGAAAGAACCACAAACCAACATAGGCAATCGTAACGAAACCCAATAATCGATAGAGAACCACTTTATGAAAGTGCTTGTGATATCCATTATTGATATTGTTGCCATACCAATCTCCGTACACAAGCCAATGCCACAATTTGCGGGCAAAAACAATGCCGTTTTTCATGGGCGCTCCTGTTTTCTATCTTCTCTGTAGCAAAAACACCGATACTTGTCCAGAGTAACCCAGTCGGATAACTCGCGCGTTGCACTCTCTAACTGGGTAAATAAAAACCCCACGCTGGCGCTGCGTCGTGGGGATATTATTACTTTGATTCCAGTAAAGCGAGCTTGCGCTGCGTTGCGATCTCCGAAGCCAAGCGTGTGAGTTCGGGATCTTCGCCTTTGTTGACAAACTTCATCGCGGCACCCAAGCGCGGATGACGCAGAGCCAACAATTGATGCATTTCTTGAACAATCTTACGATATCCGGGGTGCCCTTGAGGTCCAGTGCGAAGCTCGTGAAGATGAAATGCCTCTCGCGCGTTTTCAATAAATCGATAGCGCATCCGATGACCCAAGAGCGTTGCGTACTGCGCCTCTTCATGAAATCCTTCGCGTTGTAATACATCAAACAACCTCTCGGCTATTTCAAATGCATTTCGGAACTCCGTACGAAATCCCGCTTCTTCAATAAGCGGCGGCACATCAAAACCGTACGCCGGCGAAAGATGCTGCCACTCAAGCGCATCCACCATGCGATGCCGTTGTAAATCCCGAAACGTGCCGTAGTCCCCTACAATTTCCCATTCGTAGTGAACTTTTTCAATGGCACGACCGGGTTTATGGCGCCGATTGAGTCGCTTGCCGATGCAATCCGAAAAAACATCCTCTTTTTGTTTTGTACTCCAATGACGCACCTGCTCTTGTATCTCTGGAAGCGAAATGCCCTCGCTTTCTGCAAACAACATTTCTGGAACCAAACTAAGTTCATCTTTCGGGAAAAAATCAATGAGTTGAACAATGGTGCCATCCCACGGTTTTGGGTCACGAAGCAACGCGGCAACATGGCATCTCATCGCTTCTCGCGTGTCTTTCTGATATACAATCATAGCTCCTCCGCGATCGGGCGAATCTGTTTTTGTAAAAAATGGGCTTGCGACCTTGCGAACCTCGCGCAGTAACATCTTCGCCACTTCTTGGCACTCATGAAGGTCTTGGGATGCAAGGAATAAAATAAGCCGTTCAATCGACTGCGCCGATGCAACAATGCCTACCGTAGAAGTTGTTGCAGCTGGCAGCATGGGTCGCGCCGCGTCGCATGCCTGTGCGCGTGTTGCCCCCAACCATGCGGTATGCAACCCGGCATCAAAAGAATCGTCTTTTTTCTTTTTTTGCCGAACATGCTCCGTAACTCCTCGAACAACGCGCGAATACGATGAGAAAACAGAATCCATGGCAGCGCGATAACGAGTTACGCATCTTACCGAAAGCGGCGGCGTGTAAAAACGAAAGTTGCCGTCATCGTCCCTTTGGTCAAAAAAGATATATCGCGTGGACTGCTCCAAGTATGCAGCAAGCCGCCCCCACTCCAGCAGTTTGGTTAATATATTAGATGCCAGCTCCACAACAACCTGTAGCGTTAAAAGTTGCGCAACCGAATCGTCTCCATACCCCGCGAGCACTCTTTCAAAAAACGCCCCTGCTTGCTCGCCTCCTTTTGTGTGCGCGAATTCCCGAAGAAAGGTCTTGCGCAAATCGTGCGGATTGCGCGAAAGCCGCGCCATGGCCGCCGCCACCATTACCGGATCTGCATTCTTGGTAAAAACATAAACGTTCCCGTACGAATCCGTCACGATGTCGCGAAGAAGTTCGTATCCAGCATCAGTAATGTGTATACGCCCGGCTTCCTCTTGAACAAAAGGATTTTCTGACACACTCTCTCCATTCAAAAAACAATCTAGAAAAACATTAGCATGGGGTGCCAAAAAAGAAAAGCCCCGTCGCTCGCGAGCGACGGGGCTATATGCCAAATCGGCGTTCAAGTTCTGCGATAATATGTGCAGTAATTGCACCACGATCTTGCGTGACGTCAAGAATAAGCCAGCGTTCTGGATTACTCTGTTCTGCTTCTATCAAAAATCCTTGCCGTACCGCGTCATGAAAAGAAAACGCTTCTTTTTCAAAACGCGTTTTTTCTTCTCCGCGATTCTCAACGCGCTTCATGGCAACGCGCGGATCGATATCAAACAAAATAGTGAAGTGTGGAATAATGCCATGCATTGCTTCTTCGTTGAGCGCGCGCAAGACGTGCGGATGCTCAATGCCGCGCGCGTGCCCTTGGTATGCTACAGTTGAGTCGCCGCACCGGTCAGAAACGACTATCACTCCATTCTTAAGCGCCGGAATAATTTCTTTAAGAAAATGCGCGCGCCTGTCTTCTAAAAATAGCTGGAGTTCTTTGATACGCCAATCTGGATCGTTTCTGGAGAGTGCAAAAATTTGCTCGCGATAGTAGCCCCGCGGTTCTTTTGTTAAAAACACACGATAGCCGTGGTCGGCTACATACTGCTGAATACGGAGAGCTTGAGTGCTTTTTCCCGACCCTTCACCGCCTTCGAGAGTGACAAGAATTCCTTTGTTGTTTGATAATTCCATGGTTTGCACCACAACGCCATTATCACAGAAAACTATAGGGTCACCAAAAGCGCGTCATGTTCTTTGAAAATTCCGCCCGGCTTATTGCATGAAAAAAGCAGCGCCTTTCGGATAGTGTTCAAAAGATCGCTCGGGGAAATTTGCACGCACCGTACATTTGCTCGAGAAAACAATTTGACTAATTCTTCCTGTAAAAAATCGAGTAGTTTTTGTGTTGGCGCATTGTGATAGACACCAACATATTCGATGAGCCGTACCCCACTCCCAATCAACTCGCGGGCACATGAGTAACACGGCGAGCCAATAATTGTTGCGGTACCATTTTTAAGATTATCGTGGTCGCGGCATTGGCGTATCGCATTGAGCTCGCCATGACTGGCGCGTAAGCAATGTCCATCAATCATCAAATGCCCGATCTCGTCGCACGAAGGATGCCCCGATGGTGCACCATTATATCCACCTGCCAGTAGCCGATTTTCCGGATCTGGGGTCCAAAGAGTTGTCGCGGTATGCAAACGATCACAGTTGCTGCGCAACATATACACCCATGTAACAGCACAACGAAACTCTTGCTTGCTCAATCGCTCCATCAAAAACCCTCCAATCAAACAACATCTTTTGATAGATTACCATCAACAACAAAAAAATGCACTAACCAACAACCTCAATCCCCATGCTGCGAGCGCTTCCTTCAACGATTTTTATCGCCCCCTCAATGTCATTCGCGTTAAGGTCCTCCATTTTGCGCTCGGCAATTTCGCGAACTTGCGTGCTGGTTACTTTGCCAACTTTATTCTTCAAAGGATTGCCCGATCCTTTTTCAACCCCCGCGGCTTTGCGCAGCAAATCGGAAGCTGGGGGAGTCTTGAGCTTAAAGTCAAAGGTGCGGTCTTGGTAGATCGTAATCTCGGCGGGAATAATAACATCGCCCATTTGGGCTGTCGCTGCGTTAAATTTGCTTACAAACTCGCCGATATTGACGCCGTGCTGACCCAAAGCAGGCCCCAACGGCGGCGCGGGGGTTGCCTTGCCCGCAGGCATCTGAAGTTTCAGGATTGTCTTAATAGGCTTTGCCATAACAGTTTTTTACTATAAACTACGGACTATAAACTATCAACTCGATTAAAGCTTCTTCACTTGCAAAAAATCAAGCTCTACTGGGGTCTCTCGACCAAACATGGAAACAAGAACTTTCACCTTTCCGCGCGCCTCATCAGTCTCGCTTACCTTACCTTCAAAATCTCGAAATGGCCCATCGTTGATGCGCACAGGGTCGCCAACCGCAACATCAATCTTGTGCGTCGGCTCTTCTTTGCCCATGCGCGAAAAGAGTCCTTCTATTTCTTCCCGCGAAAGCGGTGTGGGCGTTGTCCCTGCGCCAACGAAACCCGTCACGCGCGGAGTGTTGCGCACAACATACCACGATGCGTCAGTCACAATCATCTCCACCAAAACATAACCGGGGTAAACTTTTTCCTCTACGATTTTACGCTTGCCGCTTTTGATTTTAATTTTCTTCTCTATGGGCACAACCACTTGAAAAATCTGATCCTCCATTCCCAAGGACTCGATGCGCTGTTTTAAATTGCGCGCAACAGCATCTTCATACCCCGCGTAGGTGTGCACGGCATACCAACTGCGTCCAATATCTAATTTTTGTTTGGCCATAATTAAACAAGTAAAGATATAAGTCTGCGAAAGATAAAATCAAATGTCCCCAAAAGCACAGCGATCGCCAAAGAAACCGCGACAACAGTTGTCGTAAAGCGTATGGTATCGCGACGGCTCGGCCAATTAACTTTGCGCATCTCTAGTCGCGTTTCTTTGAGATAGGTTATAAGTTTTTGAAACATAATTATTCGTGGTATTCGTATGTTAATTCGTATCATTCGTATTGCGGTGCTTCTTAAAAAAGCCCCCGAAGGGCTATAATCCTATCCTAGCACCGCTCGCTGCGATATGTCAACAGCAGCTCATCACAGATATGTGAGCAACATCAGATGTTGCTTATTCTTGTACACATGCGCTACCATTGCTATACATTACTAAACTTTGATATCATGAAGTCATGGAACAGAGTGGTAAAAAATTTCTTACCATAAAAGAAGCAGCGAAGCTTATTGGAGTAACCGAATTAACGCTGCGCAATTGGGATAAGACGGGAAAGTTTGTTGCGGCGCGCCATCCCATGAACAACTACCGTGTCTACACCATCAATCAAGTAGAGAATCTGTGTGCCACCATGGAACGCATTCCGCAACGCACCCGAGATAAGAAACAAGGCCCGCGAAAACTCGCGATTAAAGTGCTTGATGAAGAATCCACCAATCTTGACAAGGATACGAACTCCTGATACCATAGAAAATGTTCTTTGCTAGGCAGTCGCCCAGTTGCTCATCAGCGACGGGGAGGAAAGTCCGAACACCGTCCGCCACAATGCGCAAGCCTTAGGCGAGACAGAGGCAGTGGCTAACAGCCACGCTTGTATCGAGAAATCGGTATGAGACGGAAAGTGTCACAGAGACCAAACCGCCAATCATCACCATCAATTCCCTAAAAGAATTGTGCGTGAAAGAGGCAAGGGTGAAAAGAGGTGGTGTAAGAGACCACAGCGCGCGTTGGCAACAGCGCGCGGAGAAAAACACCTGCCCGGTGCAAGTCCGCACTCTATCCGCCAACAGGTGGATCAGAGGGAGATGCTTGAGCCCAAGAGCAATCGAGGGCCCAGATAGATGGCTGCCCTCAGCGCCATTTTGCAAAAAATAACGCTGGGACAGAATTCGGCTTATCGGCAAAGAACACAAAAAAACTTCCGCACATGTGCGGAAGTTTTTTTTGTTCCCAACCTACAAGTCATCAAGAGCAACTGCCGAGGTTTTCGCCGCAAGACGGGCATGTATAACACGAGCCAGTACGAATCATAAGCGCTCCGCAACGACAAGATGGCGCGTCTTGGTAAGAAAATAATCGCGCCGAGGCCAAAGATGCTCGTGTACCGCTGACATCGAAAGAAAGCAGCGACTCGCCTTTCTTGGTGTCGCCTAAAAGCACAGGTTCTTCTTCGTGTTTTTCCATCATAACATTGTGATCAATAGAATCAGCGTTGGTGTAGATTCCCAACGACAAACGCTCGTCGCGCGGTAAGAAATGAATCGCCAAAAAACGCGCGATGTAATCAAGAATTGATTTTGCAACTAAAATATCCGTGTTCTCCGTATATCCGGCCGGTTCAAAGCGCGTATGTACGAATTTCTTGATGAGGGTCTCGGCGGGAACACCCGACTGAAGCGCGACGGACATTAAAACGCCGATCGCATCCAAAAGTCCCGATATCGTAGATCCTTCCTTGGCAACACGGATAAAAATCTCGCCCAAAGTGCCGTCTTCATAAACGCCGCAGTGAATATACCCTTCGTGCCCGGCAATAGAAAACTTATGCCGAATTGCTTTTACGTCTGCGGGAAGTTTTTTGCGCGGCACTTCTGATGGAGCCCCCGTCGAAGTAATCTCTGCTTGCCCGCCTAATCCTCGCTTCGAAGTTCTAGTAGACGACGTATTAAGCACCTGAATGCCTTTTGAATTGTCGCGATAAATCGCAATCGCTTTAAGTCCCATCCGCCACGCCTCAATATAGATATTCATAATATCCTCGATGGTAGTGTGTTCAGGCACATTAACGGTCTTGGAAATCGCGCCAGAAATAAACGGCTGAGCTACGGCCATCATGCGCACGTGGCCCAAATAATGAATAGCCCGCTTCCCTCCGGGAGCATGCGTTGCGCAATCAAACACCGGTAGGTGTTCAGCCATAATATGCGGCGCGCCCTCAATGGTATCGTTCGCTAAAATATAATCCATGATCTCTTTTGTTTCTTTTTGCGTATATCCAACGTTGCGCAGTGCTGGCTCTACACTTTGATTAATAATCCTCAAAAATCCGCCGCCAACCATTTTTTTGTACGCAACAAGAGAAAAGCTCGGTTCAATGCCGGTGGTATCGCAATCCATCATGAAAGAAATAGTGCCAGTGGGCGCAAGCACCGTCGCTTGAGAATTGCGCACGCCGCACTGCGCCGCCTGCGCACACGCTTCTTCCCACACCAAAACCGCCGCGCGCAAAAGATCATCGCGCAGCGTTGATCTATCAAGACGCAATGTTTCGGCGGCATGCATGCGTAAAACATCCAGCATGGGTTCCCGGTTCGCCTCAAACCCCGCAAAAGTTCCTATGGCCCCCGCGATCTCGGCCGATGTACGATACGCTTCCCCCGTCATAAGCGCCGTAATTGCTGCCGTGTGCGCTCTTGCGCTGTCGGAATCGTACGGCATGCCCCACCGCATCAAAAGCGCCCCGAGATTGGTATATCCAAGCCCCAATTGGCGATACGCGTTGGCGTTTTGGGCGATTTTCTCGGTAGGATACGAGGAATGTCCCACAATAATGTCCTGCGCGATAATGAAAATGCGTACCGCGCTACGGAACGATTCAACATCAAACGCATTGTCGTCTTTTTTTACGAACTTCAATACATTAAGTGAAGCAAGGTTACACGCGGAGTTATCCAAATGCATATACTCACTACATGGATTCGAGGCATTGATCCGCCCGGCCGAAGAACACGTGTGCCATTTGTTGATAGTGGTATCAAATTGCATACCTGGATCCGCACAGTGCCATGCGGCCTCCGCGATAGTGCGCATCAGATCGCGCGCGCGAATAGTTTCCGCCACCTCCCCGCTACGCACAAGACGCAAATTCCATTCCTTGTCTTCCAAAACCGCGCGCATAAAATCATCAGAGGCACGCACAGAATTATTGGCATTTTGAAAAAAAATGTTATTGTAAATTTCTCCATCAAGCGCATCGTTATAGCCCATTGCAATAAGCGCTTTCGCCTTTTCTTCTTCTTTCCATTTACAAACAACGAAATCGTGAATGTCGGGGTGATCGGCATCAAGAATAACTATCTTTGCCGCCCTGCGCGTCTTGCCGCCTGAGCGGATGGTTCCAGCGATGGCATCGGATCCTTTCATAAAAGAAACGGGGCCGGAGGATTTGCCGCGGTTTGCGATATTTTCTTTTGAGGATCGCAGAGGAGAGAGATTGATCCCCGCACCCGAGCCGCCCGAGAAAATCATCATCTCGGTGCGGTACCATTCGGCAATGGACTCTTTGTCGTCAGTAATATTTAAAATAAAACATGCCGAGCACTGCGGTTTTTCTTCAACGCCGACATTGAACCAAACAGGCGAATTAAACGACCCATACTGATGTATTAAAAGATACTTCAACTCTTCGTTAAAGATGCGCGCATCGTCGGTGTTTTTTGCAAAATACTCCGATGCTGTCCCCCACCGAGTAATCGTATCGGCGACGCGGTCTATCAGCTGCCGCGCGGAATATTCGCGGCCAGGCTTACCAACATGCCCCGCAAAATACTTTTCTGCCACAATATCAGTTGCTGACTGCGACCAAAATGCGGGAACCTCAACGTCGTCTTGCTGAAAAATAACCGAGCCGTCCGCAGAAGAAATTTTCGCTGACCGCGTCTCCCACATAACTTCATCATACGGATGTATGTCGTCGCGTGTAAAAAATCGCTTCAGCGCAATCGCCGCTTTCTGCGGAAGCCAAGAAGCGTCTGCCGCAATACTTGAAAGGGGCGATGCGCGCTCATCCGCCACCACGTCCTCAAAAAGCGGCGCCACGGCAAGTTGCGCGGATGCCTCGTGGTTGAATACTTGTCTCGGGCTTTGTCGAGGAACAAAAAAATCCCCGCCTTGGGATCCTGAATTTTGTTGTTTAGAGGAAATCGGCGCATCCATACTTCATGGTACCACAACAGCACGCGCAGTGGTCAACCACGTTAGAGATTCAAATAAAAAAACAAAAAACGATGGATACTATGAACATTTTTGCTGCGCGTCATAAGATATCCACAGGAAGAAAATTTCTCAAGAAATTTTCTTCCGAAAAATCTCTAACGGGGTCAAGTGTGGATAACCCTGTAGTAGAAAATGGCATTGTGGTTTCGCGAAGTTTTTATAAAAAAGGGTATTTTCGTAACAAAACTTGGTTTTCTTGTGGCATACCGGCGCGCATCAACAAAACACACGGCTTCGCTATGCCATTTTTCACTACAGGGTGGGTAATCCCATGCATATTCCACTCACAACATACAAAACATACAAATATGAAATTCTGTGGCAGAATAAGAGTAATGATAGAAACACTTAGAATGTGGTATGTGGTTCGCTATCTAAAGAATAACCAACACCACTTTATTGATTGGGATAATAGAGACAAGGAGCAAAGATTTTCTAATACACAGGAACTTGTTCCTCAACATATTCAAGAATTTACAAATATATTGATGCAATCAAGAAACCCCAGAATACTGCGATTGGTATTAGCATTACAATTTGGGAGCGAACAATATCGTAAAAAGTATCCTCCGACTAATCCTCTGAAAATCTTTGAGGAAGCAGAGAAAAAAATACACAATGAATTAATAAAAAAAATTACAATTGATGCTCAACTAGTAATAAGTGATTGCATTAGTGCTGATTTTATCCGAAAAGATGAAGCAAATGAATCTCTTATTTTTCTTTCTTTGAAGGGCAAAAAGTTTGCAACTCCTTACGGATTAGTAAAAGAATGGATTATAGAAGATGTAGGACAAATGTGGTCAGTTATTATTGGAATTGTAGGCATAATAGGAATTATAAAATGGGAAGTAATTTGGAATTTTATCGCAAAAATATCTCCGTGGTGGTAAAATAAAAATATGGAGATTGTGCTTCTTTCAATAATTGCTGGGGCGCTAATAGTGCAGTTGGCCAACAGTTGGCTTGGAGACGAAGATGTTATAGGAATGCTTTGGTTTTACTATACTGGAGCGATCATAGTTATTTTAATATCAAGCGCGATTGTTTATGGCATTGCGTGGTGGATCGTTTCGTTTATGGGTTGGTAAAGTTATCCACCGTACCCATTTTGTCTATACCAAGCGACTGGGGTATAATAGGATTGACAGCAAGGTAATTGTTTGTTAAAAGTACAGACACTATAAAAAAGCTGGATTGTATCATTATCCATATGATGCTAGTGTCTTGTAATAAGAGGAGGCGGTAGAATTAGATTACTGGTAAGCACACCCACCAAATTCACTGGCTATTGACAAATAATAAGATAGGGTGTATATTGTGGGTGTGCTTGTCGGGGCGAAAGCCCCTCCCCAGCTAATGAATTCTTAAGCTGGCAGGCAGGCACAACGAACAACCCGAGCTTTAATGGCTTGGGTTTTTCGTTGTGTTTTTTTTATTTCTTTTTTGCATAACACTCCAAAAGTGAAAATTTCCGTTCCCTAGCTTCCTTATTACAACTTTAATTTTATACTTGGCTCCTTTGATATCCTCAACCTCTACCCACTCTAAAATCCATATCTGACAAGGGGGATTGGCAAATACTTGCTGGGTTGCTGCGTTTGCTTTTGTCACAACCTCATGTAGATAGTTAATTAAAGAAACTCGATAGTGTTTTTCCTTAAAGTTTCGTGGTCGGTGTTTATCGTATAAAAGATGTCTCAATCCTTCAGAATTAAAATAAACCATCGCCCGTACCGCTTTGCAGTAGCACGGTTTTATGTTTTTATACAATTGCTTTTGTTGCTCAAGAAAAGGTGATGTGGACATAAAAAGCGCCCATGGGATAAAAAAAATAATACCATATTTTTTTAATATGCAAAACTGTCAATATTAAAAAAATCGCCTTACTCTGTAATACTATTTTAAGACCTTTCCCGGTCTGTGTTAGAAATATCCGCTTGGCGTAAAATCTCGGAGACAAGATGCTTTGAAATGTCTTGCTGATTCTTTGCTTCGCACCTTTAACAGCAGCCATTCTTCCAATACTTCGCGCAATTCCTGACGACAATCTTCAAGATTACGAGCGCTTGCCCAAACCCCGCGAAGTCCGGGAACCTCCCCAAAATAGCTTCTATCCCTGAGTATCTTGTAGTTCGCTTGTTTAAGTTTTTTTTCTATGTATTCGCTTAACATAGAGCCATAGTAGCATAAAATAACTTTTTATGCCAAATTCTATCAATTTCGTTTTGTGCGACGCATGAAGGCGGGAATGGTGTCCCAATCGTCTTCAGAGGAAGACGGGGTATCAGCGTCGGTTTGTTTTTCTCGGCCAGTACCGCTCCCGTTGCTGTTATTAACGCCGTGAGGAAGCGTTGCGTGCCGTTTTGCCAATTGGCCAAACAACGTTGCTGATTTTGCCGAAGATCCGTCGGGAAAACCGGACGCAATAACAGTTATTTTCAAATCCCCCTTGCGTAAACGGTCATCGTTGGCCGCGCCAAAAATCACCTTTGCATCCGCATCAATAGAAGCAGTAATGATTTTGGCCGCTTCCTGCACTTCCCACATGGTTATGTCCGCACCGCCGGCAACGGTAAAAAGAACGCCGCGCGCACCGTTAATAGAAAGGTCAATAAGCGGAGAATTAATCGCGGCGCGCGCGGCATCTTCCGCGCGCGATTCCCCTCGCCCAAAACCAATGCCCATAAGCGCGGAGCCGGCATTTTGCATAACAGCTCGTACATCGGCAAAATCAACATTAATAATGCCGGGTACCGTAATAAGATCCGATATTCCTTCAACTGCCTGCCGCAAAACTTCATCGCACATGCTAAAAGCAGAAAGTAGCGGGGTATCTTTTTGAATAACCGATAGAAGTTTGTCATTTGGAATCGCGATCATCGCATCCACAGCTTCACGGAAACGCACGATGCCCGCTTCGGCGATACGCGAACGCTCCAGCCCCTCAAAAGAAAATGGGCGCGTAATAACGCCGATGGTAAGCGCTCCGTGGGATTTCGCAATCTGCGCGATAACAGGAGCCGCACCGCTCCCCGTCCCGCCGCCCATACCGCACGTAACAAAAATCATGTCGGCGCCCTTGAGCGCTTCGTTAATTTCATCCTTTGTTTCTTCCGCCGCTTGGCGTCCAGTATCGGGATTCATACCAGTACCGAGTCCTTTCGTAAGCCCTCGCCCAATGCGGATTTTTTTGTGCGCTGAACTTTGGTGCAAATCCTGCGCGTCGGTGTTGATGGCAATAAACTCAACGCCGCGCACTTTTGAGCGCACCATATGGTTCACCGCGTTTTTGCCGGATCCTCCAACACCAACCACCTTGATCCGCGCAACCGATTCAATGTCTGGTTTTACGTGAGGCATAATCACACTCTATCGTAGCGTCCGATAGAATATGCGCAATATTGACAACCTAATGCCGCATATGCTACCGTTTGCAATAGAAAGGAGGAAAGAATGAGAGCAAAAAGACAGTGGAGAACATTTTAAACTGCTGTTGCGCCCGTGGAGAAATCCCCGGGCATTTTTTTATTTTCCCCTCAATATAACCTCATCATAAACGCCTTGCGTGTCTCGGAAGACGCAAGGCGTTTTGCGTAGATTTAGAGATACGCCAATGCTGCAGCGTTGATGATAAGGTGCATAGTATTGTCTACGATAATCATGAGCCGCACCGCAAGAAACGGCGGCGTGTTTTTGTGATAACCAGTAACGCTGCACTCGCACCACGGTTTCCATTCGCTCCGCGGCGACAAGAAATGGTTTGCATAAGCAACATATTTGGCAAGACGGAACCGATCAATAAGGAAGTGCGTTCCTGCTATTACTGTGCTCGCCATCATAGACGGATAAAACACCAACAAAAATGGGAGAAAATATGCGATGGCATGTACGAACGCAGGGAACCACCCTTGAGTTTTGTTATTCGCCATCCATCCAGACTGCAAAACATAATCTCCGACAAGGTGACATACGAACTGTGCGAACATGGGCGACCTCCGTTTTCAACGTGCTTTTGGTTGTATTATAGCGCCGTTTTCAAACAGTTTCAAACGGTTCACGGTAAAAATGTTCGGAGCCAGCGGAGCAAAACACCGGATTTGCCGCGGAACATCGGAGCACCGCCTTTTTGAGAAAGCCCCATGAGCGCGACTCCAACTGCCCCCGCCCACGCAGGATTGTTCACTTTATCTTTAAATCCGCCGATGTGCTCGGGTGACCCGATGCGCACCGGGAGCTTGAGATACTCGCGGACAAAACTATCAATGCCCGGTAAATTTGCTCCCCCGCCTACTAACACCACGCCCGCCGGAAGCAACCCCGTGCGATCAACTTTCTTGAGATGCTTTTCCACAAGCTCAAAAATATCATTAAGACGCGCCTCAATAATTTCTGAAAGTTTCTTTTTGGAATAATTGCCGTACACCGTGTCTTCTTTTTTCCCGGGAGAAACCGAGCGCGTTACCGCTCCATGGTTTATTTTGAGTTTCTCCGCCTCATCAATGCTGATTTGAAAACCCATTGCGATATCGTGGGTAATATGCGCAGAGCCCCACGGGATTACTTCAAGCGAATACGGCAACCCCTCTTCAAAAATAACAAGCGAAGTGGTGGCCGCTCCGATATCAAGCGCCATCACCCCCACTTCCTTTTCGCGCTTGGAAAAAACAGCGTGCGAGAGCGCAAACGGGGTTGCTGCAAGCTCTTCTACCTCCACCTGCGCCTCATCAAGCGCTTTGAGCACCGCCTTGGTATGATGAGAAAACATGGTAATAAAAAGTGTTTCCGCCTCCAGTTTAATCCCCGAAAGCCCTAACGGATCGTGCGTGACGGTATCGTTGTCCACATAATACAAAAGGGGGATTTTGTGAAGGATTTCCCGATTTTGAACGCGCGAGAGATTTGTTTCGCTTGCCGCAACTGCCCGCCGAATATCTTCTCCGGAAACTTCCCCATCGGCTCTTGATATTGCAATCAACCCGCGCGATTTTTGAAATCCGAGCCCAATCCCGCCAATACTAATATAGGAACGAGCCGACGCTCCTTCGGTTGCTTGAGAGAGCGCATCGAGCGCTTTGCGAAGAGAAAGAGCGGCTTGATCTGGCTCGAAAATCACGCCCTTACGGATGCCTTGCGAGAGAGAAACCGAAACCGCTGCCACGCGCGGCTGATCTTCCCCGCGCACCGCCTCAAGGAACACCGCTTTTGTGGAATCGGTCCCCAAATCAATGCCGATAACGCCGTACGGTCGTGCCATGTTCGTTTGCTAGTTTGCTTGTTGACTAGTTGTATAATTTTTCGTTTTTATGAGATTCATATTAATAATCGTATTGTACCACAACGCAACGATAAACCAAAAATATGCAACAAAAAAACTAGTCAACCAAAAACGAGCAAACTTTTCTTAAAACCAGTTGTTCTTTTTTTTCCATCGCCATCGCTTTTTTGGTGGTTTTGTGACCATATCCAAGAACATGAAGGCACCCGTGGACAAACAAATGAAACAAATTCTTTTCGTTACTATTCAAAAATATCTCGCTAATATTTTTGTCTAACAAAAAAGAAAGCACATTGGCTGTCTGGTCCTTTTTGCGATATGTTTTATTGAGTTTGCGCATCAAAGACGGAGGGGCAAAAACAACGCTCAATGCAAAGTTTTTGGGCATCGTCGTGCGATAGAGTTTCTCAAATTTTGCGCGCCGAATCGGCTTGGAAGTAAGATTGGTAAATTCAATCATAGGGCGTTCTACCATTATTCATGATGTGGTCGTAAAAATCAAAAACTCGCGCGTGGCGCGAGCTGGTTCCGGGTTAACCATTGCTGTTTTCTTTAATCTACTACCATTTTCAATGGCATTCTATTGATTTTCCACTCTTGCGCTTTAAAAAATTCTGTTAAGAATTTGGGTGTCTCGATGCTTAAGTTAAATACAATTCTTTTTCGAATCACATCTCCATAAGCCAATCGCTTGACAGAATCATATGGCGGCTCTCCGTGTTTCAAACGCTTAAAAATCTCAAACTCACCTGGCTTTTTTGTGTTGAATGATATTTCAAGATTTTTTTCTTCTGGTGTGTGGGCAGTTGCTTTCCATAAAACATCAAGCACATCCCCAAAAAGCCATGCGAAACGCTCGGCGGCTACCGCGTGATCTGCGAGAAATTTTACTTGATTTACTATATAGTCATTATTCATTCTGTCTGTCCTCCCGCCTTCAAAGAGCAGATTGCCTTCCTAGAATATAAACCCCGCCCGTTATTTTGTCAAAACGAAGTTCTGCACAACACCTCTTATATTTCTTTCCACACAACATCCTTACATTCTCAAGGTTGTAAGAATGTTTTTATTGCCCGTGACACCTTTGTTACTTCTTGATACTTACGAAATACCACAGGAGTTATTCTTTCTTCTCCGCTTCTTTACTTTCTTTATTTATTTATTTCTCGCCCCGTCTCAGTAATTTCCTCTCTTAATTTCATCATCTTCATGTAATCTGAAAACCACGGCTCTTGTTGGATTTCTGATTCTGTGAGTGCTCTGCCAAGCTTCTTGGTACTTTCATCTATTTGCTTGCCAACTTTTTCTTCTAATAGACGGGTGTATTCTTGTTTTAAATCTAATTCGCTTCTCTCACCTTCGGGTTTTAATTGTTCGAATTTCATAATGTTTTTGATTTAACTAATTTAACCGCTTGTTCGACCTTTTCTCAAGATATCACTTTTCTGCAAGAATATCTATCCCTGCGTCATGTGACATCTCTTATATTTCATCCATCGCTTGATTTGTCATGCAAACCCTGAGTGCTTTTTTGTCCGAGTTCTTTTTTTAAGACAGCGGAGATGCGGTCTCCCGAGGCCTTGCCTTTCAAAATTGGCATAACGACTTTCATCACTTTACCGAAATCTTTTTCGCTTGTTGCGCCGGCTTCGCGGATACCATCTTTGACGATACGCACCAAATCGTCTTCGGCGATTTCCGGCGGAAGATACGATTGGAGAATAGCAAGCTCTTCGCGTTCTTTTTGCGCAAGCTCTGCTCTGCCCGCCCTCTCGTATTCAGCAACGGAGTCCTTTCTCCGGCGCACCTCTGACGAAATGGCCTCGATCACTTCGCCATCCGAAAGCCCAATATCTTTTTTGCGCAATTCAATTTCCTTATTGGCAATTGCGGCCGAAAGCATCCGCAATGTCGAGAGGCGAACAGCGTCGCGCGATTTAAGGGCGGATTTTATGTCTTCGGAGATTTTTTGTTTAAGCGTCATATATTGTTGGTCTTTAGTTCTTGGTTATTGGTCGTGGTTTTTAGTTATTTGTTTTTGCGAGAACCAAGACGAGTAATCTACAACGAAAACAAAGAACTAATAACTGAAAACTTATCGTCACTCGACTTTCCCGAGCTTGCGCGTTCGTTCCATATCCTTTTCCCATGCCACGCGCCGCAGCGCTTCTTTTTTCTTTGTGTAGTCAGACCCCAGCGGCACGTAAAAGCGGCGCGATCGCGCGCGCGACACAAAACGGCTTAACTGCACCCGTTTGCTAAAACGGCGCAGCATGGCGCCGGTTGACTCGTTTTCTTTTTTGATAACTTGAACCATAATTAGTTTATTAGTTAATTTTCTTCTGTTCTCCGCGCTCCCATCCTCCTAATAAATGCAAATGAATATGATCGACGATTTGTCCTCCGTCTTTACCAACATTAAACACCAATTTGTATCCGGAAAGCCCAAGCTGTTCTGCTCCTTCTTTCGCCGCGTGAACCATATGCCCCAAGAGCTTCTCATCGTTGTGATCAACGTCGCGTATAGAAGCAATATGGCGCTTAGAAATAATAAGGTAATGGATGGGCGCAGAAGGACGGATGTCTGGAATCATAACAACGTCCTGCGTTTCGCGCAAGACCTCTGCGGGCACCTCTTTATGTATGATTTTACAAAAAATGCAATCCATTATTGCTTCTTGGTTTTTAGCTTCATTTTTAGCTTCTCAATCAACCTCGACTCGGCGATAGTTTCTTGAATCCCTTCGTTCATGTCGCGCACAATAACAGTGTTTTCCATGGCTTCTTTTTGTCCAATGATGAGCGCGAATGAGGCGCCTACTTTTGCCGCAATATTGAGTTGTGTCTTAAGGTTGTCGCGCGAAAGAGACGCGTTAGCCCGAATGCCCGCCTTGCGAAGCTCATCCATCAATACAAAGCTCCTCTTCTTTGCCATAAGACCGATCTGAATCAAAAACACTTTTGCGCTTGGTGGCGTTTTCGGCTCCATGCCAACGCGTTTCATCTCAATCATCAACCGATCAATCCCGATACCGCTCCCCACCGCAGGAAGAGGACGTTGGCCCAAAAGCGCCATCAAATTATCATACCTGCCGCCGCCAGCGACTGAAACAGGGGCCGCAATGGAAGCATTCTGATCCGCCGCATGAGAAGAAATGTTCCGTGCCGATTCGGCAACAAACATCTCAAAAACCGTCCTGCCATAATAATCAAATCCCCTCACCAAGTAATGATCCAGTATGTACGGGATGTCCGCTTCGTCGAGAAATTCCAAAACGCCCTTAAAGTGCGTTTTGCAGTCATCACAAAGATATTCAAGCATTTGCGGGGCCTGCGCGCGCAATTCCACACAAGATTCTTGTTTGCAATCAAGCAATCGGAGCGGATTTTCTTTCAATCGCCACTTGCAATCTTTACATAAATAATTAAACTTTTTTCTATAATACGCGGTAAGTTCCCTCCGATGCACAGGGCGGCACTCGCGATCCCCAATGCTATTGATATGCACGGCAACATCCTTAAATCCGAGCTCGGAGAGCAACAAATAGCACATTTTAATGATCGTCGCGTCACTAATCGCATCGGTATCGCCCAAGATCTCAAATCCAAATTGATAAAATTCCCGAAAGCGTCCGCGCTGAGGACTTTCGTGACGGAAAAACGCGCCTTCATAAAACAGCTTGACCGGCTGCGGCCACGACGCCATCCCGTGCTCAACGTAAGAGCGCATCATAGGGGCGGTCCCTTCGGGCCGCAGCGCCAACATATCGCCCCCCTTGGTACGAAACGTGTACATTTCTTTCTGTACTACGTCGCTTGTCTCGCCCAGCGGGCGCAAAAAAAGCTCTACGTGCTCAACGTGCGGCGTTTTTATTTCCAAAAAGCCAAAGTAGTCAGCAATGTCGCGCGCACGCGCGACAATCGCGTTATAATACGCAATATCAGCAGGCAGTATATCATGCATGCCTTTTGGCGAGCGCGCTAATTCTTTTTTTTCTTTTGCGGTCATAGTGTTTTATTGCGGCGCATTTGCTATAAATCCTATGTTGGTAATGGGCCACAGGCGCACCAATGCGCGCCCGGTGATATTGTCTTTTGGCAATACTCCCCACGTGCGCGAATCCGAGCTATGGCCACGATTATCTCCCAACACAAAATATTGATCTTGCCCCAAACGCAACTTTAAATTTGGCCATGTTGAGAGATCGCGCGGCAAGTACGGCTCTTGAAGCGCCCCCGGAATACCCGTAATAAAAATTGAGCCATCGAGAATCTGCACCTCTTCTCCCGGAAGCCCAATAATCCGCTTAATGAAAAAATTGCGTGGATTGAGCGGGTAGCGAAAGACAATCACATCCCCGCGCGCGGGGTTGCGAAATTGATATGACAACTCATCAATAATTAAATAGTCGCCTCCGTGGAAGTTCTGTTCCATTGAGGCGCCCTCAACAATGAATGGCTGTGCGATAAACATCCGCACGGGAATAACAATCGCAATCGCAATCAAAATGGTTTTTATGTACTCCCGCATTCAAGTAAGTATAAAGCAATGTTGTGCCGAATGCAAGAATATGAAAGAATAAAACGATACGAAAAGCCATTAATTTTCATTCGGAATATTCGTATGAAAATTCGGATTAATTCGGATCGATACTATGATTACTACCGTTATTGGCCTTGGAAATCCCGGCAAAACATATGAGGGCACGCGTCATAATAGCGGGCGCGAGGCAGTGCTCTACTTTGCGGCAAAGCAAGGTATCGAGCCGTTTGCGTACAATAAAAAAGCAGATGCGCTCACCACAAAATCAAAAATTAAAAATCAAAAGTCAAAAAAAATAACCGATATATTGCTTGTTCTGCCCGAAACCTTTATGAATAAATCAGGAAGTGCGATGGCAAAACTGTTTCGGGCAAAGAAAGAAAATAAAGAATTGATTGTCGTCCACGATGATCTCGATCTCCCGTTGGGAAAAATTAAAATTTCTTACGGCAAGAACTCCGGCGGACACAAAGGAGTGGAATCCGTCATGCGCGCGCTTAAAACAAAAAAATTTGTCCGTATTCGGATAGGGATTTGCCAAGCGTCGGGCAAAAAACCTGATCAAAAAAAACTTCTCAATTTCATTGTCGGCAAATGGAAGCCCGCTGAACAAGCAATCATCAAAAAATCATTCAAGCACGCATCGCAAGCGCTTGAAACCATCATCACCGACTCCATTGACCGCGCAATGAGTGAGTTCAACTAAAGCTCCTTTACGAAGGAGCTTTTTGGTTCTTTGGCAAAAACGCATATGAAAGACCGCAATGCTGACAATAATACTGCCACGACATCTTATATTGTCCTTGGGAGCCGGGCCCAATAACTAAAGGACCAGTTGAAGGATCATAGCGCATCTCTGTTTCTTTGATAATATTTCCGCGACACACAACGCACAAAATTCCTGTATCTTCTTTGTTTGCATAATAACTCATCACCATCACCCTTTAATTTCTACGTTAAGCATAACTCTTTTAGGCCTCGTTGCGCAACACCAATAAAATAGATACTATAGAAAACGCTGGATAAACAAAATGACAAATTAATAATTCCGGCGGTTACCCCCTTGTTTTTGGAAAAAGGGGGTGGTTTGTTTTCCTTAACACCAAACGACATACAAAAGGAAACAAAGCACAATCCGTGGCTGGCGCGAAATATTTATATTATTGAGGTTGGACAAAAAATTTCTCTCTCCGCGTTTCTCCGCAAGCTTGCGGAGCTCGGGTATACCAAAGCGTGGGAAACGCGGTATCGCGGAGAATTTTCCCAACGTGGCGGTATTGTGTATGTTTTTCCCATCAATGCCGATGCGCCATACACAATTGAATTTGAGGCAAATGACATTGTAAGTATAGCTTCGCCACAAAAACCTCGTTCTTGGCCCATTGTCGACTCGCAAGGCGAGCCGATGCGCCTCCGGCGCAAACCCCCCGCCAGCCACCAAGAACGAGGCTTTGTGGCTCCGCTATTCTACCCCGGCGACTACATCGTCCATATTGATCACGGAATTGGAATTTTTCGCGGCGAGAACGCAACTGATTACATCATAGAATACGCGGCGCCCGCCGGGCGGCCCAATGTCCCCGACCTTCTCTTTGTCCCAAAAAACAAGCGTGAGCAACATCAGATGTTGCTCACGCGGGTACAGCCGTACTTAGGTCTCAAAAAACCGACAATCCATCGCCTCGGCACATCGGTATGGGCACTTACAAAAAAGAAAGCAAAAGAAGATATTATTGCGTATGCAAAAACGCTCCTGGAAACCATCGCGCGGCGCCACCACATAACCCGCCAACCGTATCTAGCCTATACAGAACAAGAAGAGGGGCTCGAGACGTCATTCCTTCACGAAGATACGCAAGACCAAAAACGCGCGCTTGTTGAAATTTTTAAAGATCTCTCAAAATCATATCCGATGGATCGGATCCTTACCGGGGATGTTGGATTTGGAAAAACCGAAGTTGCTCTGCGAGCCGCTCAACGAATAATCCTCAACGGAAAACAAGTTGTTGTGCTAGCCCCCACCACCATTTTAGCGGATCAGCATTATCAACTTTTCAAATCGCGCCTTGAATCGTTTGGAATAGAAATCCGCAGGTTAACGCGACTGGAAAATAAAAAAGAGGTTGATGGTACGCTCAAGGGCCTTCGCGAAAACTCGGTTGATATGATCATCGGAACACATAAGGTCTTGGGTAAAAATGTCGTACTCAAAAACCCAGGCCTTCTTATTATTGATGAAGAGCAAAAATTTGGCGTCGCGCACAAAGAACACTTCAAGAAACTCTATCCCCCAATCGATATCTTAACCCTTTCAGCGACCCCCATTCCGCGCACATTGCATTTGGGACTATCCAAAATTCAATCGCTGTCGCACATCACCACGCCGCCAAAAGGGCGACAGGGCATTAAAACATTTGTTCTTCCGAAAAACCCGCGCGCCATCAAAGAAGCAATTGAGTTTGAACTCGCCCGGGGCGGTCAGATTTACTTTTTGGCAAACAGAATTCATAAAATCCCGCAATTGGTTGAAGAAATTAAAAAACTCAAATTGCACCATCCGAAAATCGCCGTTCTCCATGGGCGCATGAATGAGAAACAAATCATTCAGACAATGCATGATTTTCGTGACTATAAAATAGATATTCTCATTTCCACCACTATTATTGAAAACGGCTTGGATATTTCTCATGCAAACACTCTTATCGTCGAAGACGCAACAAAACTCGGTCTTACCCAGGCGCATCAATTGCGGGGAAGAATAGGGAGAAGCGATAAAGAAGCGTGCGCGTATTTTTTGTATCCATCTCATAAACTCTCTGATCGCGCCGCCGAGCGTCTTGAGACGCTTGAGCGTTACGCATGGCTCGGCGCCGGCATTGAAATTGCCAAGCGCGACCTGGAACTCCGCGGCTGCGGCAACATTTTAGGCAAAGCCCAATCCGGCGTCGCCTACAAAGTGGGCCTCAACCTCTATTTCCAAATGCTCGAGGAGGTAATGCAAGAACTCAAAAATTGACAAGCCCGGCTTGTCAATTTTTTGCACAGTTGTAATCCACTTTCTTTTATAGATGGACTTGTTGATTTTGAAAAAACGGCGCAGGGCCGTTTTTAAGACAGAGTGTTAATCACTCTGTGTGTGGTTCTTGTGGTTGAGAAAACAAACAAAAACTAATTTGTGCCACGAGAACACCAGTGGCTTCCGCAATTTCATTGCATAGTTTTTCCAGCGTACGCATTCCGGGAAACGTCCCTTTTGTGTCAATGGTGAGAACAACATTTTGCCTTGGCGCAACACACTCAATATCTTCAACAATGAGTTCTAATTTTCTTGAAAGAGTTGCTGTATACCTGTATGGTTTAACAATTTCGTTCGCCTTTTTAACAAACTCGAAGTCTTCTGTGTGTTGTCGAAGAGCCAAAGCTAAAACGCTGGGCGGACAATGAAGAACTCGATGTATCAAGAACCTACCTTTGGTAATGTGTTTATGGCAGTCGAAACAGAAATCACAGCAAGCAACTGTATGCGTAGCTCCCGTCTTGTGGCAATCACACTGGCACTCATCGGTATCAACATCAATCGCCATACAGTCCTTATCGCTAAACATCGTTGTGACTCCATCAAATATCTTTATTGAGGATAGCGTATATAAAAAAAATCAGCAAGAGGCCTTACGCAGAAATATGGTAAAAACGTCACTTCATCTCGGCATGAATCTTGTTTTGGATATCGCGCTCAAGCTGACGAGAAAAATCATTGACAACGTCTCGCGCTTTCTTTTCCTGGTCCTTTGCTAGCCGACCCCATCCTTTTTCTTGTTTTTTATCAAAATCGGATAATTGCGACGCAAGCAACGAAAGGTGCGCGTCTTCTTGCTCAAGCGAAAATAAAAGCCGATCCAAATCTCCTTCGGTTAAAGAACCGAGATTCTCCAAAATTGTTTTTTTAATCTCTTCGTCCATCGGCGAGCGAGCCAAAAGTTCCCCACACCGTTTTGCTTTTTCTTGAATAATATTGGTAGCCATAAAAATTGATAATTATATTGTAATTCCACGAGCGCGTAAAACTGCCTTGAGCGCGTCTTTAGGGACCTTTAATAAATATCCTTGTTGCATCATTGTATCCATTGGATGACCCAAAAGATTCCACACCTTTACTCCAATACCATTGAGCTCTGCGAATGGTTTTGAAAGCTGTAACGCCTCCTGATTCGTTGGATTGCTTACTCCATGACTAACCAAAAGTTCTTTGGCGCTTTGCCAAATCGTATTATTCATTTGGACATTTTCTACTACTTGTCCGCCGGCTTTCATGCCAGTAACGACTACTTTTTCAGCGGCAAGTTTTGTCCATGCAAGGTATCCACCCGCCGCCCACAATGCCGCCTCTACGCCGCCATATACATAACGCCTCCAATATTTTGGATCTATGCTCCTCAAAACTGTTTTAATTTCGCGCACATCTGTCTCGCGCTGGCCGTCTTGGAGATTTTTGAGCTCGGTTCTAAGATTATTTATCGTTTGTGCAATTGCCTCGTCGTTGGTTACCACTCGCTCGCCAAACTCATTGCGGTATTTGGTAAGGCGTCGCCGCAACTCGCTTTCCGCTTGACGCACAGTTTCGTCTATCACACGGTTGTTCTGTTCAACTTTTTCTTTGGTAATAGCTTCGGAAAACCGATCAATATCTTCGACTGTTTTTTCTTGGTCTGTTTTCTTTCCAATCGAATCGAGCGCAAATTGAATTTTTTCGGCTTCCACTAAAGCGTCCTCATAACTCAAGCGCGTTGTTTTTTGAATCTCCTCGGTACGCGCACCGACATCTTTGGCTACCTCTTTAGTACCCTTACCGAAGCGTCGTCCTTGAATAACCTCATACACACCAACAGTACAGAGTCCCTTGATGCGCTCTTTTATCCATCCCCAATCGCGACGTTTCTTGTGAGGTCCCTTCTCCAGTTTTTCCAGTTCAATTTGAAGACGAACAATATCGCTACTTACCGCTTCTGGTGACGCGCCGCCGATTTCTGCAAGCCGCGCAATTTCTTTTCGCAACTCATCTGCTCTGTTTTGTTCATGGGTTTTTGGTGTATGAGATTCACTATCTTGTTCTTCATTAATACGATCCTCTTCTTGTTTGTGCGCATCGCGCAAAATATCCTGTGCTTTTTTTGACAGTGGTGGCTCTTCCTTACGCTTAGCGATCACTTCGCCTGCGTTTAAAATAACAATGTTGTCGCCGCCTTTTTCGTTTTTATTGGCTTGTATTTGTACAATAAACGGTTGAAATGTTTCTTCCAGCTGATGAACAGCTTCTTGTTCGTCTGCGTTTTCTGGTTTTTTTGATTGTTCAAGAAGTTTTTGAAGATCTTCTTCGGTATATGGAGCGTGAGAAACAACCTCGGATGGTTTTTCTCCGACATCGGATTGCGCTCTTTCTTCGTTGTCTGCTGTTCTTTTATCTGCTTCTGGATATTCTGCTTTTTTTGAGCTCCCAGTATAGCCAGAACTCTTGACCCAGTCTTGAAAAAGCTCTTCGCGCATTTTGTCTTCCAATTCTTGTCGCGCCGTTGCGAAATCCCGAGTAATTGGATCGTCTTTCCCATAATGCAAAGCATAAAACGCCGCTGATTGCTCCATCAGTAAAAGATTATGCTGTGTTTCTTCCAGCTTTGTGCGAGACGTTTCTTGCGCTTCCAACGAAACAGCCGCCTCAACACTCACTTTTTTTGCTGACTTTCCGCGTTTCTCTTTTGTCTTTCTTTCTGTTTTTTTTATAACCGCCGGAGCTTTTTCCCTCATATGATAAATGTTATCCTGTTTCTTCTTCCTGCATAAGCGGTTGTGTGGATAGCGATTCTTCGGTTGTGAGAGTTGTGGGAAGAGGCGCGCTGGCATCCTCGGAAGTTGGAGCTTTCGGATTTATTGGCTCACCGGGTTTTCCAAGAAACGAAAGAGAGAGTTTGCGATTTTCCGGCTGAAAGACCGCGATTTGAAAAACATAACGCTTCCCCGCCTCTACTAATTCGCGTATACGCTTTTCCGAGCCAAACTCCGAGATATGCGCAAGGCCGTGAATACCTGAATCTAGCAGCGCCAATACGCCGAATTTATTAATTCGCAGCGCCTTGCCCTCAACAATGTCTCCCTTCTTGTGTTTTTCGCGGCTTGCTTCCCATGGATCGGTTTTGAGCGCCTTGATAGAAAGAGAGATTTTGTCTCCATCAATTGCAATAATTTTTGCTTTCACTTTGTCTCCGACCTTAAAAAGATTTCCAGGGTTTTCCACAAGCGCCCAATCAAGTTCAGAAATATGTGCAAGTCCCTCGAGGTTTTCCGCAACTTTGATAAAAATGCCAAACTCCACAATTCCCGTCACCTCGCCTTCAATCACATCGTTCACCTTGCACTGTTCAACGATTTTTTTGACATCTTCCGATGCAATGCCTTTTTCGGAAAAAATAAGCTTCTGTGTTTTGGGGTCAATATCTAAAATGATGACAGAAAGCGGATGGTCGACAAATTTACCCAATTCCTCGGCAATTTTTTCTTTATCTCCTCCGTCAACCCGCGGATAGTGCGCGGCGTTTAATTGCGATGCGGGCAGAAAACCCTTAATGCCGCGAAATTCAATGACAAGCCCGCCCTTGTTGGAATCCGTTACCTTAAGCTCCAATGTTTCGCCCGATTCTTTCAGTTCCTTTATTTCTTTCCACGCAATCTCCTCTCCTGCTTCCTTGAGCGAAAGTTCAACCATGCCTTCTTCATTTTCTACCTCTACAACTTTTGCCGACATATGATCGCCGACATTAATTTTTTTAACAAAATCGCGCGCGTTTTGATACTCGCGCCCGTAAATAATGCCCGTGCCAAATATGCCAAGATCCGCGTAAACACAAGCGCCTTCCTTGCTCAATACCGTTCCGTCAATCAAGTCCCCTGTTTTCAAAAAGATTTTTGGACATGTTTTCAAAAGCTCCTCCATGACATGCGGCACCGCAACCTGCTGCGTTGATACAGCGCCGTCTTGTTTGTTGTCTTGTTGTGTCGTCGTATCCATAACGCCCATTATACACACCGCAGTATTGAAATCAACCCCCTAAAACATTGTAAAAATCAAAAAATCTTGCTATGATAAGCGTATAACATGGTTATCAGCTACTACGGAATTTCGTGCTTTAAGATACAAAGCGGGGATACGGTGCTTGCTATCGATCCGTTTGATAAATCGTCGGGGCTTGTTCCTCCGCGCTTTCAAACGGATATTGTGCTCTGCTCGCACAATCATCCGAACCATAATAATGTCGGCTCCTTGGCGCCAAAACAGGATGCCGAAGTGTTTGCCATAACCACGCCCGGAGAGTATGAAATTCACGGCATTCAAATTCGCGGTATTCCGTCGTGGCACGACGCAAAATCCGGAGCGCAGAAAGGAAAAAACATCATCTACGTTCTTGAATGGGAAAATATGCGCATAGTCCACATGGGAGATTACGGCGAAGACAAACTTCGCGATGAATTGCACGAAACAATCGGCACTCCGGACGTGCTCATACTTCCCATCGGCGGCGGCGATACGATTGATGCAGAAACGGCCGCAAAGCTTATTACCCACATTGAGCCGCGCATCATCATCCCGATGCACTACAAAATTCACGGTATGAAAACAAAATGGGACGGCGTGGAAACGTTCTTGAAAGAAATGGGCGAAAAAGCATCTCCCGAAGAGCGGCTTACTATCAAGAAAAGGGATGTCACCGCCGAAAACCAGAGAATCGTAGTATTGAAAACACCATGATCCGCCATCCTATTGATTATCTTGAAATCCTTTGGCAAAAACCGGAATCAACACGCAAAAAAATTCTGGTGGTTTCGGTAATCCTTATTTCAAGCGTAGTCATCACCGCGTGGCTTATGACATTTTCGGTTCCGCCCATAACACAACCATTTTCGCCAGCCACGCAAGAGCAAGCCCCCATCAGCAGTATCTGGGAATTATCGCGACAAGTTTTCAAACCCGAAAGCTCCGCGCCCACAGCGCCCACAAATGAAACAGGACTCACCGAAACCGACAACTATGAAGCCGAATAGCAATAAACCAAATAAACCAGAAGAACAAATCGCAGCAATTGGCACGCTCGTTCAGCGCGACATCGTTGATGAAATGAAAGAATCATACCTCGATTACGCGATGTCGGTCATCGTCGCGCGCGCACTCCCAGATGTTCGAGATGGCCTCAAGCCAGTGCACCGACGCATCCTTTTTGCTATGCACGAAATGGGGCTTACCCATCAAACAAAATACAGAAAATCAGCAAATGTGGTCGGCGAAGTGCTCGGCAAATACCACCCGCACGGCGACACTGCTGTCTATGATGCGCTGGTTCGTATGGCGCAGAGTTTTTCTCTCCGCTACCCGCTTGTGGAAGGGCAAGGAAATTTCGGTTCCATCGACGGTGACTCTGCCGCCGCAATGCGCTACACCGAAGCGCGCATGTCCGCAGTTTCTTCCGAGATGCTCCGCGATATCGAAAAAGACACGGTGGATTTCGTGCCAAACTATGATGGTTCCAAAGAAGAACCGGTCGTTCTTCCATCCGCCGTTCCCCAGTTGCTACTCAACGGCTCCATGGGAATTGCAGTCGGAATGGCAACCAATATTCCCCCGCACAATCTCAAGGAAGTAACGGCGGCAACGCTCCATTTGTTGGCGCACCCAAAAGCAACCGTAGAGGACTTAACCGAATACGTACAAGGACCCGACTTCCCAACCGGCGGAATGGTTTTCAATAAAAAAGAAATTCTACAAGCATATCAATCGGGCCGTGGCGGCGTTATCAACCGAGGCGAAGCGGAAATTACCGAGCGCAAAAACGGAGAATGGCAAATTGTCATTACCTCAATCCCATATCTCGTCAACAAATCAGAATTGATTTCTAAAATTGCAAACCTCGTGCAAGAGAAAAAAATTGATGGCATCCGCGATCTGCGCGACGAGTCAGATAAAGAGGGACTTCGCATTGCTGTTGATTTGAAGCGCGACGCGTATCCGCAAAAAGTTCTCAACAATCTCTACAAGCGCACCGATTTAGAGCGCGCGTTTCACTTCAATATGGTGGCGCTCGTTGACGGCATTCAGCCGCAAACATTGTCTTTGAAAGCCGTCCTGGAAGAATTCATTAAACACCGCCGCGTTATTACCGAACGAAGAGCGCGTTTTGATCTCGCGCATGCCGAAGAGCGAGAACACATTTTGCTCGGTCTTAAAAAAGCGCTCGACCATATTGACGCAATCATAAAGACCATCAAGCAGTCGGAAGATAAAGAAAGTGCGCACAAAAATTTGATGAAAAAGTTCGGTTTCTCGGATAAACAATCCACCGCCATTTTGGAAATGCGCCTTTCGGCGCTTGCAGGGCTTGAGCGGCAAAAAATAGACGACGAACTCAAAGAAAAACAGCGGCTTATCAAAGAATTGCGCGCGCTCCTCAAAGATCCCAAAAAAATTGACGAAGTCATCGCAAAAGAACTATCAGAAATAAAGGAAAAATACGGCGACGAGCGTAAAACGCGCGTAATCGCGGGGGCTGCAAAAATTATCTCAACGGAGGATTTGGTGCCAGAAGAAGAGACCATTTTAATCCTCACCCAGGGAGGATACGCCAAGCGCATCAAGCCCGATGAATATCGCGTCCAGAGAAGAGGCGGCAAAGGTGTCATCGGCGTCACCACCAAAGAAGAAGACATTACCCTTGAGTTTATGGCCTGCAATACCCATGATGACGTTCTCTTTTTTACAAATCTCGGAAAGGTCTATCAGACAAAAATGTATGAAATTCCCGAGGGCACCCGGCAAGCAAAAGGAAAAGCAATCGCCAATTTCCTTTCTTTAGGACCCCACGAGAACGTAACGTCCGTTCTGCCGCTTCCGAAAAAAACAAAAGGCGTGGACGCGTACTTTATTGTGCTGCAAACACAAGAGGGCGTAATAAAAAAAGTGGCGGGTGATGAATTTGCAGACGTGCGTAAATCCGGTATCCGCGCCATAAATCTCAAAAAGCACGATATGCTCTGGTGGGCGCGGATTGTGCGCGCTGGAGACGAAATAATACTTTCCACAAAACTCGGGAAAGCAATCCGTTTCAAAGAAAACAATCTCCGTCCCATGGGACGCGCGGCGCAGGGCGTGCGCGCGATGCGCCTTAAAAAAGGCGATGAAATAGTTGGGATGAATATTCTGCCAAAAGAAGCAAAAAAACTTGAAATTCTCTCCGTTGCAGAGCTTGGGTTCGGAAAACGCACTGCCGTTTCGCAATACCGGCTCCAGCACCGCGGCGGATCCGGCATTAAAACATTTAAAGTAACTGCAAAAACAGGCCCGTTGATCTCTGTGCAGGTGGTCAAAGAAAACGCGACAGAAATCATTGTAATCTCCGAAAAAGGTCAGGTTATTCGCTCGCCTCTCGCGCAAATTCCCTCACTCTCCCGCGCCACGCAAGGCGTGCGCATCATGAAACTCGACCCCAAAGACAAAGTGGCCTCGGTGACATTGTTGTAGTAAAAATGAGAAAAGCAACAAAACTCAAACTACAAAGGGCAATAAAAGTAAAACCGACAAAACCATTTGCTTTTGATCCGACTTTTCATAAACCCGACCATTTCACTTCGGGCGATAACTATTGGGAACCGGGCATTCGTTGGCAAACTTGGAATTGGCGAGGAAAATGTCTCGGCATTAAATTTTCAAACAAGGGGGCTACAGCAAATCCGATTGTAGAAATAAGGATTTATGCAAAAGAAAGGTTGTCGGCTAATTTTGTTGATGCGCTTATTGAGGAAATAAAATATCTTTACAATTTCAATCTCGACCTCGCGGATTTTTACCAAGCTTTTAGCAAGGATAAGACACTTGCTCCAATTTTCAAAAAGTGGCGAGGAATGCGTCCCGGACACCCTAGCTCGCTTTATGAATATCTGATTATCGGGATTGTTTTGCAAAATGCGAGGGTCTCGCGATCTATTCAAATGTTCAGGGCGCTTTTGGAAAATTATGGAACCTTGCTCGAATTTGACAGCAAGAAGCTCTGGTGTTTTTGGAGTCCGGGAAGATTGCAAAATATAAGCGTGGACGATTTACGCGCTCTCAAAGTTGGCTATCGCGCCAAATCAATCAGAAAAATAGATGATAACTTTTCGCAGGGCTTAATTAACGAATATGAGTTGCGAAAAAAGGATAGAGATGCACAAATGACGGAACTGCTGAAACTATATGGCGTTGGCCTCGCGACCGTTTGGTATCTGCTTTTTGACGTTTTTCATCATTGGGATTTTTTCAATCATGTTTCGCCGTGGGAGCAAAAAATTTACTCAAAACTTTTCTTTAACCGAAATCCCGAAAATCCCGTTCCGGTTTCAAAACTTCTCAAACATTTTGAGCGATACGGAAAATACAAACAACTTGCCGTGCATTATATTTGGGAAGATTTGTGGTGGAAACGGAAACATGAGCGTATTCCGTGGTTGGAAAAAGAAATCCGTCTGTAAATTTTCTGCTCTTTCCGCTTAAAAGAAATCTGTTACCCGCGACAGGGCGAGGCGGTTCATATCCTCATCGTTATAATTATCAACATGCGAAGATATACATAAAAATGCAATAATTGCGCCATTAACTACAAACCACATCCGCGGCCACTGATTTGGACGCAAACCAGATTTTGGAATAACAAGTTCGGTTTTCCAAAGCGTCCAAATGTCGTTTTGCGTAATGCGATGTAGTTTGGCAGGCGCAATCACTTGTCGCGGGCTTATCGGATTAAATTGTACTTCACACAATCTCTCAAATGCAGACAGACCGCCGCGTATAGTACGAAATCGCCGTTCCATGGCGGCGATTTCTTTCTGAAAACCGTCGTGGTACAAAAATTGAATCATAGTTCATTAAAATCTGTGCCGCGATAGAAAGCCAGTTCGTATGGAATTTCTTTTCGCAACTCCGTGCCGATGTATGGCGCTTCCGCATGGGACAATTCTTCTAATTGCTTGTCGTTGAGATGACCATATTTGACAACAATCCGATCAAGCATTTTTTTCTCTTCATCGTTAAAAACAGAAAGATCTGGTTCGGCGAGGCACTTATATACTTCGGTGAGATTGTATCCTTCTCGCTCTTCGACACGCTCAATACCGAGCATTTTCTTCTTTGTCATTTCAGCGGTAATTTCTTCCAATGCCGAAGGAACCGGCCCCATGGGAAGTGCGTAGTACACATCGCCAGTTATTGATTTCTGGCTTTTTTCGTACAAATCAAAATCGGCAAAATAGAGCAATTTTGCTAGTTTTTTCTTGCCGCGCACCTCGCCTTTTAGCTTTTGGCACAAGTATAAAACGGCATTTTGATATTTTTTTCGGCGTAGAGACATATTACCTAATATATTACTAGATATTACGATAAAAACAAGGTTTGTGGGTTGGCAATGTGCACAATAATATCATTTTCAAAAATCGCGCAAAATTGTTTTATACAATATACGCTGTTATACTATAAAAATGGCAGAAAAGTTTTTGGAGCCGCAGGTGGCGCTGGATTCGTGGGATATTCGCCCGGGTGAAGCGGTCGCTGATTTCGGTTGCGGCGCCGGGTTTTTTACCATAATTCTTGGACAGCGCGTCGGCCCCAAAGGCACCGTGTACGCGCTTGATGTGCGACAAGAAGCGCTTGATATGACGAAAACGAAGGTAAAAATTTTTCAGCTCGCTAATATTCATCTCATCCGCGCAGACCTTGAGGCGCCGCGCGGGAGCGGTATCAAAGATCAATCCGTTGATAAAGTGCTTATCACCAATGTTTTATTTCAAGCAGAAGATAAAAGCGCAATACTCCATGAGGCGCACCGGATTCTCAAAGACGGCGGGTCGCTCTTGATAATTGAGTGGGACCCCGAAACGCCCGGCGCTAAGCCAAAACTCCCTACGGTTATTTCCAAAAAAGAAGCGGATCGCCTCATTACGCAAATAGGATTTCATCTCCAAAAAGAATGTTCTGCCGGCTCCCACCATTATGGGTTGGTGTTTAAGAAATAAGATGGACCCCGCAGGAGAGTATGGATAAAACACAAATGTATGTATTTATCGGAGTCGGCGCGGTGGTGATTTTTGTTGCGCTGATTTTTATGGGGATCATCCCGGGACTTCCGGGAACCGAGACAGAGCCCGCATCGTTGGTACTGTGGGGCTTTCAGAGCAAAAAAACATGGGAGCCGATTTTGCAGCGCTACGAACAAGTGCGTCCAAATGTCAAAATTTCGTATGTGCAAAAAAGTCAAGCAACTTTTGAAGCGGACCTGATAAACACGCTTGCACAAGGACAAGCGCCCGATGTTATCATGTTCCCCGCAGAATATGTAAGGCGGCAAGGAGATAAAATTGTTCTTGCTCCGCGAGGCCTCCTCACCGAAAAGGATCTCAAACAAATTCATATTGATGCCGCGCAAACACTCTGGGTCCCCGGCCAGCAAACGGTCAAAGGCATGCCGCTGTACGGCGACGCATTGGTGCTGTATTCAAACAAATCATTGCTCACCAAGCATTTTATTCCTTCTCCTCCATCAACATGGGATGAATTGGTGGTAATGGCAAAAAAAATCACGCAACGGGATGCCTCGGGAAACATTTCTATAGCCGGAGTTGCGATGGGAAGGGCGCGCAATATTCAAAATGCTCCGGACATCATTACGGCGCTCCTTTTGCAGTTTGGCGATCCCATGACCGACGATAAGGGCCGCATGGATCTCGGCAGTGTAGTGCAACAAGGAGCAGTAAAAGTAAATGCCGCCGAATCAGCCCTGCAATTCTTTACTGATTTTGCAAATCCCGCCAAGAGTACCTATTCGTGGTCGTTCGCGCTCCCGGAGGCGCAAGAATTCTTCATCACCGGCAAGCTTGCATTTTATTTGGGGTTCATGAGTGAATACGAAACAATGCGCGCAAAAAATCCACATCTTGACGTAATGGTCTCTCTCTTTCCGCAGCTCACCGGAGCCGAGCGCCCTGTAACAAGCGGGAGCATCACGCTCCTTGCGGTCCCTCGCCGTTCGGGCAATCAGGCGCACGCATGGAGTTTCATTAATTTCGCCGCGCAGACAGCGCAATCAGCCGTTTTAGCAAACGCAATCAATAATGTTGTCCCTCGCCGCGACACGTTTCCCCTATACCAAAACGAGGCAGTACGCTCGGTCTTCGCGCAGTCAATGCTCGCGCTTAAACTATGGAACAATCCGTCGCCGGCAGCCGTACGAAACGTGTTTCGTGATATGATAGAAGATGCAGCGTTTGGCCGCCGCTCAATCAAAGAATCCATAGACAACGCAAATACTCAAATTAATAATAGAGCTGGGATATGAAAATAGTTTTGGTTTGTATTGCAATTTTCTTCATCGGGATATCGATTGCCTTGCCGGCGTCCGCGCAAATTGTTCCTGCGTGCGGAGAAAACGGCGTTGGTCCTTGCACAATTTGCGATTTTTGGCAATTAGGCAATAACATCATTAACTTCCTCCTTTGGGAGCTTGCACTCCCCGTTTTAACTGTCGTGCTTCTGTGGGGAGGAACCGTGTGGGCAACAAGCGGCGGATCGCCCGGGCAAATTACCCGAGGGAAACAAATTATGACGACGGGCTTGGTGGGGATTTTAATTGCCGTAAGCGCTTGGCTTGTTGTAGATACCATTATCAAAACGCTCGCCGCCGATGGCGAATTCAAAGCCGCATGGAATGAGTTCCCCACATGCGAACCACCCATCAAAACAGAGCCGGTAGTGGTAACGCCCGCGCCACCATCGGGCACAACAACGGCACCACAAATCGCAGACGCCGAGGCGCGCGAATCAGTAATAAGAGCGCAATTGCAAGCCGCCGGCATACCGGTTAATAAAAATCCGTGTAACCCATATAATTCTCGTTATCAAGATAATCCGGGTGGATGCACAAATGTCGGAGGACTTCCAGACAACATTGTGCCAAAACTTATTCAAGTGCAAGCCGGTTGGCCAATCCGCATTTCTGGAGGATCAGAAGAGGGCCATCAAACCCACGGGAACGGCATGGCTATCGTTGATATAACGCCAAACCCAGTTCCCGCAAGCACACAACGATGGTGCGATATTTACGAGGCAGTTCGACAAACAGGACCATCGTTTTGGCAATACGAGCGTGCTGGCACTGCTGGCACGCGAATAACATGCTTTGATAACCCAGACCATCTGCATGTTTGCTTTAACGAACCGTGCAGACGATAATCAAATTTGCTACAATAAAACCATGCGATTACATCTTCTCCATTGCGTAAACCCCGTTAGAAGCTTTGGTCTTTCCGTTCTTGTATTATTATTGCTTACGGCACTTCCCGTAGGGGCAGAATGCAATCCCGCAACACAACTTTGCAATCCACTACAAGCCAACAGCTTCGGCGAACTGGTGCAGTCCCTCGCAAGAGCGCTGGTAGCGGTCGCCATTCCAATCGTAGTAATTTTCCTCATCTACAGCGGGTTTTTGTTTGTATCGGCAAGAGGAAACGAACAACAACTTGAAAAAGCCAAAAAGACATTCTACTGGACAATTGTGGGAGCCGCGGTTGTGGTAGGCGCATACGCTCTTGCCAGCGCCATCGTTGATTTCGCCCGAACGCTCGGCGGAAATGGAGGATAGCTGGGGTGGGGATAACTACTTGACAACGTGTTGCTTTTCTCCTGTTTGTGCTATAATAAGAGCTGAACCCTGAAATAATATAAAAAGGTCGTGTACCTCGCCTTTTGGCGGGAAAAAAACAGTAGGGTCGATAGCATTATTTTTATTATTAAGTTTAATAAAAACATCAAATATATGATGAAAACATTGAAATATAAAGCCATTGGGGCGGGCCTTCTTTTACTCCCCATGGTAGCGTCGGCGCAAGCAACCGAGACCTTCTTTGAAAAGGTGCAGTCGCTCATTAACTCGTCCATTGGCCTATTGCTTGGCATTGCAACATTGGTATTTTTGGTCGGTGTCATTCAGTTTGTTATTGCGGGAGGTGATGAGAAAAAGGTTGCTGGAGCAAAAACATTTATGCTCTGGGGCATCATCGGACTTATTGTTATGGTAGCTGCGTGGGGGATTGTAAACCTTGTGGTAAACACATTGGGTCTTGATACAACCACGGTTCCTTCGCTCCCAACGTTCAGCACCGAATAGCGCGCCCTTATGATGATTGCGTTTCGATGGTTTGCGTCGTTTTTGTTTGCCGGCATTGCGCTTCCAGCGTTTGCCGCCTACCAGCAAATCATTGATACAATCGTTACCGAACTCCTCAAGCCCCTTGCAAATGTCCTTTTGGTGTTGGCAACGGTCTTCTTTGTGTACGGCGTCGTAGAGTACATCGCCGGCGCTTCAAACGAAACCGCGCGTACCACCGGAAAACGGCATATTGTCTGGGGGCTTGTGGGGCTTGCGATTATGGTCAGTGTCCGATTTATTTTAAGCATTTTAAGTTCGTTGTTTTATCCATAGAAAGGTACTTTATGCCGCGTTTTATAAAACCATTCACTATTTCTGTTTTTGCTCTCTCGCTTCCACTCATAACAAGTGCCGCGTTTTGGTTTGAAGCATTTGGGCCTGATTATATTTTTGACACCGCGATATTATTTATCAATCGCTTGGTGATAATCCTCGTTGGCGTTGCGACATTGGTATTTTTCTGGGGCGTTATTCAATACGTCATTTCCCAGGGAGATGAAAAGAAGCTCGCCGAAGGAAGAAAATATATGCTCTGGGGCATCATCGGCCTTGTCGTTATCGCTTCCGCGTGGGGGATTGTAAATCTTATAATATACACTATCTTTGGAGAGACCTCGTTTAGCTTGCCGGGGTTTGTTGATTTTGGTGGAGGCGGGGGAGCAAGGCAAACTATCTTCGATAAATGCCCAGTGTGTGTAAAAGATTCAACTGGTAGTGTTATTATGGATGTATTGTGTAACACTTGTTTGATAGAGAAATCGTTTTAACAAATCATATCCTCTATTCACCAATCACCCCCGCATTGTTGCGGGGGTTTTGGTATGTGTAGTATAATAGGATTATGGGGGAATTTACTATTGAATACATTTTTGCGCGCGCGGGAGAAATATTATCCATGACGCTGGGATTGCTTGTTGTGGTTGCATTTTTGGTGTTTATCTGGGGCGTTATTCAATATGTAATTGCGAAGGGAGATGAAAAAAAACTCGCGGAGGGCAAACAAGTAATGATTTACGGCATCATCGGTCTTACCGTCATCGTTGCTCTTTGGGGCATCCTTGCCCTGATCATCTTTACAATTTTCGGAGAAGCGCCGGCAAATCCGTTTGAATTTACCATCCCGCCCGAAATCGCGCCATAATGGATTCTGCGGTATTTTCGGTTTTTGCCTCCGGCAGGATTTGAACCTGCACAGGATTTCTCCTAACGGCTCCTAAGGCCGTTGCGTCTGCCAGTTCCGCCACGGAGGCGCTTTTTCTATTTGCATCATCGCATAAATTTGCTACGATTTCAAAAAAAATTTGACGGCGTATTGGGTGTATTATACACTAAACGATATGGCACAAAACGCAACACAAAAAGGCGAAAAACAAGACAAGTTTCTGACACTCCGCGATCTCGCTTCATTTACCGATGAAGTACTGTTGCCGGGCGTGGAACGGATTGTTAAGGATATTGTAACTGATGTTGTAACTGATGTTGTAACCGAAAAAGTCGGCAATGTTGAAAGCCGTGTTGGGAAACTTGAAACGCGCGTTGATTCGCTAGAGCATTAAATCGTTGGCCTGCGAAAAGATATGAACGCCGGATTTGAAATTGTTGATGAAAAGCTCGATGATCTCAAGGCATCAGCGCGCGCACTCGACAGTATTCTTGAACAGCATCCAATCCCGCGGATTGAACGGCTTGAGAAACATGTGCATCTTCCGCCGTATGCCCATACATTTGAAGAGGATTAAAACAATTGCGCGGCCATGGTTTAGTGGCAGAACACGTCCTTGCCAAGGACGGGGCGCGGTTTCGATTACCGCTGGCCGCAATGAAACAAAAACTTTTATCGTTCCCCGCCATAGGACTCTATGGCCCGACGCTGTGGTTTTTGGGTTTCGCGGTATTGTTGTTGCTGGCTCAAGGATTTGAACCGTCATCGCAAGAATCAATATTTACGCTGCGCTACTACGCAGGAATGTTTTTGGGACCGCTCCGCACGCTGAATCAGTGGATTGTTTTTCCTGTTATTGTGGTACTGTTATTTATATTTTGGCGCGTAGCGCTGCACGCCATGCTACACAACATCCACCCGCGCGAGTATATATCATACCTGCGGCAACTCCGGACACGAGAAGGATTGAAAGACATCGCATTGGTAGCAATCGCTTTGGGTATCAATCTTGCGCTCCTGGGATTTATCCTCGGGAAACTCAACACACTCAACGCTTCGCGCCTCAAAAGCGACCTTTTGTTGTCGTGGGATTACTGGCTTACCGGAACGTATCCGTTTGTTGTAATCGGCGCCGTTACATTTCCTGCGTGGGTTGTTGCCATCACCAAATATGCGTTCTTCATATTGCCCTTTACCGTTTCGCTGGCAGGAGTATATCTTTTTATACAACAGCGGCACATTTTTTATGAATACAGCGTCGCGTTTATAGTCGGGTTGCTCATTATGCTGCCGTTTTGGGCCGCATTGCCGGCGCTTGACCCCAGAAACCAGTATATTGAAAACGTCTATAATATCCCGCTTGAGGCATCAATCATCAGCGCAACGCGCGCATACGCGCCGCAACAAGAAATCGCTGCGTTCCAGAATGAAATACGAAAAATACAATCCCGAAATCCTAAAAATATCTACCCAACATCCGCGTTTCCGAGCGCGCACGTCGCATGGGCTTTTATGATGCTCTGGTACGCGCGCCGCGCGCGCACGGCGCTTTTTTGGTGGCTCGCGCCGATAGCCATACTTTCAACGTTCGCCACGGTGCTGTTTGGGTTTCACTATTTTGTCGATATACCGTCCGGCATTGCTGCGGGCGCTGTGGCTATTTATATCACAGCGCATCTTAAGAAAATATCGTCCCGCCAATTAGCACCCGCGTGGACTGGTGAATAGTAAAGCAAAGCAAGGAATTTTTGATTGCCTTGCGAGCTCGACTGGAGCGAGCACGAGGAATTTTTCAGCAGAAAAATATCCGTGCAATCAAAAATTCTCTTGATTTGCTTTGCGAAAGGCTTCTTGTGAAGCATTACTTATTAAACTCCGCTTTTGCAAAACGGTATAAAATGTTGGATATGGCCCGAAAAATATTCCTTTCTTTGTGATGCGCATCGCGGTCATCCTCTGTATTTTTGATGGCGTAAATGTATGAAGATGCAAAGACCTTCCCGCGAAAGGGCTCCCGTACACAAGCCACGCGGAGAACAGATTGTTTGAGCCGCGAAATATTTCAAGCGGGTAAATTAAAACGCACCTACCGCCGGGCTTGAGCACGCGCTCCATTTCCGCAAACGCCCGACAAGTATCTGGAATATGTTCAATCACATGCGAGCCCGCGATTTTGTCAAAGCTGCTGTCGGGATAGGAAAGATTTTCTGCCGACATAACCGAACACGCCGCCGATTGCGCCCGGCGCACCGCTTCCGCATCAATATCGCATCCTACAATAAATACGCCCGGGCATCGCTCCTGAACCAACGCAACAAACTTGCCGTCGTTGCATCCAATTTCAAGAATTGACTCGCCTTCGTGAGAACCAAGAAGCTCGTAGAGTTTCCCGCGCGTGCGCTCGCCCCACCGAAAAAGCCGAGCAATGCGACTATGTGCGAATGATTGGTTTTTGATCATGATTTTTGTTTTCGCGCGTACACCTCAATCTCATCAAACGCGTGAGCGCCGACCGTTATATTGAAAAACGATGGAAGCCACAGGTCGTTTTTTTGAACCATGCGCCGAATGATGGACGCGAGCGAAAAAAAACGGAGATAATACCGTGCCATAACCAACTGCCAGCCATTGCGCGCTATAAAGCGCGCAATGGCATCGCGAGTAAAGTACGAAAGGTGCGAAGGGAGAAAACCGTGCCAATACGGACCCATAATTTTTGCAGAAGGACTGTCAAGAAGCGGGGCCGTAAACACAAAAAGCCCATTTTTGCGCAGCTTGCGATCAACGAGCGCCGCAACCGAGAACGGATCATACACGTGCTCAAGAACGTCAAATGCCGTAATGACGCTGAAAAAATTGTCGGGAAACTGCGCGATTGCGTTGCCCCCACCACGGACCACCGAACGGAGCCCGCAATGTTTCTGCGCGAATAACACCGCATTGCGAGAAAGATCAACGCCGTATCCCTCAAAACCGGCCAGTTCTGCTTCCCGTAAAAAAAGACCCGCGTTGCACCCAATATCCAAAATCCGCTTATGCGGATTGATAGGCGGCGCAAAAGAATCAATTGCGCCAAGAATTCGCCGCGCGGTTTTTTTTCTGCCAAAACTGTCCCTCAAATACTGAATATCAAGCGGCGCATTCTCATAAAACGCATCAAGCGCATGCTTATCAACGAGCAAACGGGGAATAAACGCAAAACTGCACGCGGCGCACTGGTAAATAGCATCGTGCAAACCAAACCGTTCACTTGAAATAAAATATTGTCCTTGTAGGGTTTTTGATAACGACGCGGATGGTTTCAATAAAAGCCGAACATTGTGAGAACGACACAGTAAGCACATCATACAACCCTTTTTGTGTATCATAATTACACCATTACCGCACTGTTGACAAGGATAGTGAAATGTGCTAAACTAAACTCTATGAAAAAATCTGTAAAAACCAGCAAAATAATCGTGTTGATAGGCGTTTTTGTGCTTCCTTTTGCCGCCTTTGCGGCATCTCCCGTGGTAACAACCAATCCCGCATCGGGCATTGGAGAAACGCAGGCAACATTATACGGCTCCGTTACCTCAACCAAAGGCCCGCTTTCGGTATGGGCAGAGCTTGGCAAATCCGCAAGCGACCTTTATTTTTCTGCAGCACCAAGCAATTACGGCTCACGCACCGCGGTTGCCTACTCAAAAAAAATTATTAAATTGGAGCCGAACACAACGTACTATTTCCGAATTGTTGCGCAAAATCCGGACGGCAAAACGGTCGGCTCCCTGTTGAGCTTCCGAACAAAATCGAGCGGGGGTGGGACAAGTTCTGGTTCTTCTGATTCCACGAGCTCCGGTTCTGCGCCAACGGGCGGCATGGACAATCAATCACCGGGAGTTACAACAATGTTTGCGACAAACATTATGCATAACTCTCTCACATTCAACGGCTATGTTCTCCCCCAAGGATCAAACACGTATCGCTGGTTTGAGTGGGGCACAACGCAAATGCTCGGCAACCGAAGCGGATATGAATTTGCAGGGACCCAACCAAATAATTTCTCTTTTACGATAACAGGGCTGAATGCCGGCACCACATACTACGTTCGGGCAGTTGCGCAAAATAACGCCGGTATCGTACAGGGTAGCATTTTTGGCGCAACAACGCTTGCGCTCAACCAATCCCCCGTTGGAACGTCAAGTTTTATGATCGCTCCGCTTGTTTCCGCAAAGCCACCGATAGGAATAGCGCCAACACAAGCAACACTCAACGCCATCGCTATCCCCGGCAGCGCTCCGCTTGTTGCGGGATACTTTGAGTGGGGATTGAGCGCGCAAACGCTCACGAACGGCACGCCGCCCCAACAATTACAATCAAGCGGAGTCGCGTCGTTTACCAACGCCCTAAGCAATTTCACTCCCGGGACAACCTATTACTACCGCGCGGCAGTACAAGATGCAAACCTGCTCACATACCGCAGCAATGTTGTGAGTTTTAACACTGTGTCACGCTCCCAAACTCCGCCAGCACCAACAAGCACAGAACCAAAAACACCGACACAAAACGACGCGATAAAAAAGGATAGTTCGCCGAAAACAGAAAATGCCGACAAAAACATAAAAAATCAGAATGGAAGTGGGGCGGCTGGCGCAATTTTCTTTGGCAATCCATCCGTCGGACTCATCGGCTGGCTCTTGGCAATAGTATTTTTGATTATTTCGGTAGCGCTCGGCGTAATACTTCTGCGGAATAAAAAAAGGCCGAAGAACGCAAACGGAACAAGTGAGTTTCGTGAGTTCCCTGAATAGACGCAAAATACACCGGCCTGTGGGCCGGTGTATGCGTTTTGTTTTGTATTACCGAATTTCTGCCGCACGGCGCACGCTCACCTCAATAAATGAAGGGAGCCGCGGGGCTGGCTTATCGCGATAGTACTGCTCAATAAACGATCGAAACACCGGAAGCGCAATCCGCCAGCCGGGCTCGCAATACAGATTTTTCTTTTTTGGATTATTGGTCGTTCCTGTTTTCCCAAAAAATTCAATGGGGCAATCTTGTGCGGAACGCGCTGTCGCATGGGGCATAAGAACCGCCCCACGAAGAAGCTCGGCCATAAATTCCGAAGTCATTCCCGATAGTACCGGCACTTGTTCGGGCGCCTCTGCAATGAGGATGTCGCCTTGATAGGTAATAACATACGAAACAAGATAGGGAAGCACCAAGTCCCCTCCGTTCGCAAACGCAGCAAACGCGCGAGCCATCTCAAGAGGAGTAACTTCCTCCGCGCCAATCGCGGTTGTTGGATATGCTTCAAATGACCGCGGCAAGCCCAACCGAATTGCTCGCTCAACGACTTTCTTTGCACCGAGACGTTGCGCAAGCCACACGGTTGCAAGATTACGCGATTCCGCAAGAGCTTGACGCATTGAAATCCACCCCTTAGATTGATTGTCGTAATTGTGAATTTGTTTACGAGCCCTTCCACCCCCCATGTTGATCGAAAGAGGAGCGTCGTTGACACGATCTTCTAAAGACCATCCTTTCTCCAGTGCCGTTAGATACACAAATGGCTTAAAAGCAGAGCCGGGTTGTCGGCGTATAAGAACGCTGTGAGGAACCGCGCGATTGAGCGATGTGTCCGTCGCCAGATATACTCCATATACTGCCAAAATTTCTCCTTTATTGCTCAAAACCACGGCGGCTCCTTGAAAACGCTGTGCATCATCGAGAGATACATGGTCTTGGTGACGATCAAGGTAATTGCGACGCCCCTGGTCCATAACCGCATTGAGAATCTGTTGGGCCTGGTAATCAATCGTCGTGTGTACCGAAATGACGCCGCGAAAAAGCAAGTCGTGTATCCCTAAGCGCTCCGGATTTTTTGGAATTCCTGCAAGGATCGCCGCTTCATCAATAGCAATGTCGCGCAATTTCTTTTTGAAATAATACTCGGCAGCCGCCGCAAACCCATAGCGCCCATTGCCCATCGGTGCAACGTTGGCAAACACAGTAAAGATTATTTCTTTCGCTCGCTGTGAAGAATCGAGCTTCTTTGTTAAAAATTGCTCGAGATGCACAGCGCACGATTGCTCCCGTAATTTGCGGTGGAACCGTTGCAATTTCGTCCGCTTCCCTTTCTGTTCCAATGCTAACTCGCCACTAAAGTAGATAAGGCGACATACCTGCTGTGTAATGGTGGATGCCCCTTCTTCAAACTTTATTGTGAGCGCTTTTTGTTGCCATGAAGCTGTTGCGCTTGCGGCAATGTTAATCCACAAAGACCTCCCCCAAAACGCAACAATATCAACTCCATTATGATCACAGAACCGATGATCTTCTATTGCAAGAATTGCAAAACGAAGCTCCTGCCTAATATGCTCATAGCCAACAATGCGACGAAACACGGGGATTTTTTCTGTATAGTCCTCGACGCCATAAAATATATGAATAGGAAGATGATCGGGCCCCCTGCTAAAAACCTCCGTCACCGCGATAGGTCGGTACGAAAGAAAGTTGGAAAAATCTGGAGGAGTAATAACATACCGAATCGCAAACCACCACCATAGAGGAGCCGAGAGATGTAAAACAATAAACAACGCGCTGATGCGTCGTAGCCAACATGCCACACGCCGGATTTCCAACACAAAAACCCCCGTCATTGTCAATGACCTTCACGTAAAGTGTAAAACATCTCCTTGAAATTGCAATGTTCCTTTTTTTGGAATATCGCGATAGATTAAAATAGGACCAACGACGATAAAGAGGTTGTGCGATGCGAAGACAATTGGCTTACATCCTTGTGTTGTCCGCTCATGTGTCGTGTTGCGGGCGGACGCAAATGTTGCCAACTCCTGTGCCACAAGCAAATGAACAAGCGACTTTTACTATCTCCGCCGCCACGCCGACAATACAACACGTCGTTTCGCCAGTACTTTTAAAACAAAAATCCGAAGGTGCGCGTGAATTTTTAAAATCAGCGCCAGTAAAAGAATTCGCCTGTACAATACAGAAAGGAAAGAAAAAACAAAAAGTAAGCGGGAGAGAAATTGCTCTTGCATTTCTTGATCCAGTAACGCTTGAGGATCATTATGCCACAATCGGCATTTGTTTTTCATATTCTCAAGAAACCATTACCGTGCTCGACGGCGATTTCTCTATACAGTGGCTTCGCGGCAAAGGTATCACGCATTTTGCATTCGAAGCGCAACGGAACAATGTGCAGCTGGTACTGCTGGATAGCAAACACTGGATGAGCGAAACGCAACGCGGAGAATATTATTTCCCCTATACTGATGATTTTTTGTTTATGGAATTTGTTTTAGACGGCGGGCGGTTTTTGCTCTCCCAAATCCGCCAAGCGCAAGAAGAACTCTGTGCACTCATTGTTCGGTCGCGCACATTTCCATCACAACAATTATGTGAAATATTCCACGACGACATGCTCCTCAACATCGCGCTCATCGAACAAATGGATGAAGACGAGTTCGGCAACGCGTGCCCGCAAGCAGAAACATTACCACCACAAAACAGAATTTTTCAAAATTGCGCCGAATATTCTGTCTTTAAGGTGCTCGCGCACTATGCACGCAATAAACATGATGCGTTTCGCTACGCGGGAAGCCGCATGGGTGCCATTGGCCACATGCAATTTACCAGAAAAACATATCTCGATATTGCTATCAACAAATATCCGGAAGCAAAATTGATGCGTGATTTTGAGACCGGAGCGCGGGATTTGAAAAACTCTATTAAGGCGGCGATTTGCCTTTTGGACTACGAGCTTTCGCAAATGCCGACAAAAATTCATCAAATTTTCCGCCTTGACTACCGCGCAGGTGGACTCTATCCAGCTGTAGCATACAACGGAGGAAAAAATCGAGCACAATGTGTCTTTCGGCAAAAGCGCTCCGGCAAACAATGCCGAGCCACAAGGGCGGCATGGAAAGAAACTGCCGGATACATCACCAAGCACCAAGGCATCTGGCATATTATTAATAACCTTGTTTCCTTGCTTGGGCAAAACTAAAAATAACCCCGTCCCGACAATGTCGCGGACGGGGTTATTTTCAACATCCGGCAATCAACTTCAAAAGTTTTTCTCGCCACGGCCCACAACGATAGCGCAAAAAACGAAATTCCGGCGGATGATAATTTTGCAAAAATTCACGAAACGATGTTGCGTGTTTGTCGGCAAATCCATTGAAAAATGCGTGCGCGCACGCTGCGCCGTGCGCAATGGTATCAACAATTTTTTCTCGATCAAAATCTAAAAAACCGGCAGAAAGTTTCCTCTGGGGAACAATGTCAAGGATCAAAACGTATTTTTTGCCCGGCTCCCAGTTTTTCAACCGCGCGGTTCGCACATCGTTTTTCATATTACGCTGGATGGCAAGCTCTGCCCCGCGTATCATTTTATCAATAAAATTGCCTAAACTGTCGCGTAAGATCGGTTCGTGCATATCTGGTTCCGATATCACACAAATAATAACATCTGCTCCTGCGGCGATTGCCGGTCCGATGGGAACATTGTTTTGCGTGCCGCCATCAACCAACATGCGATCTCCATCGTCTATTGCGGGGAATAAGCCGGGGATGGCCGTTGTTGCCATAAGCCCATCAATGGTGAGATTGGTATTATCAAATATCACTTTTTTACCGGAAAGCAAATCGGAAGCGACAACGCGTAACATAATTTTTGAGTGCCGTATAGCATCAAAATTGATGCTACGCTGAAGCACATTGCGCAAGGGCTCGGTGGAATAAAGCGATGGCGCATTGCGCAAATACGCCAACGCGGCACCCAGTCGTCGTTCTCGAAATACTTGTTCTTTCGTAAGCGACGTCCACACTTTCTCCAAGTTTTCATCCTGACCACTTGCTACCGCCACGGCGTTTAATCCTCCCGCGGAGGCCCCTGAAACAATAGAAATAAGCGGCAAAATATTTGTTTTTCGCAATTCTTGTAATACGCCGACTTCAAAACTCGCGCTCGCCCCTCCGCCTGAAAACACTAACGCAATCCGTGCCACGCGCTCCTCCGTATCAAAAAAACATCTACCTCCTCTGTAGCATTAACAAGACAAAAAAACCAGCTCCCGCTGGAAATTTTTGCATAATGCAGAATCCTCATTTTTTCTTTGGCAGCATCCAAGCCAAGAATTCGCAAAGCGAATATCTAAATAATATAAGATTATGAAAAAAATTTCAATTTTAGAAAAAAGCAGGGCCCCAAGCAGAATTGAATTCAGCGAGGGGCTCGTGGGTTGGACGACGGCTTGGCGCGATGCGCTACGCGTGCGTGGGTGCCGGATAGCGCCTGGTGTGCTTCGGCAGGTACTTTTCGGCGGTCTCCTTCGAGATGGAGAAACGAAACTTCCCCAGCATGAAGTCCGAGATGGTGTAGCTCCCGTTGAAGTTTCGCGAGGAGCTCGCCTCGTGCACGTTCACACCGCAATCACCGGGCTCGCAGGGCGTCTGACGCTTCTCCGAATCCTGGATGCGTCCCAGAACTTCCTGGCTCAGCGCGGAGTAGAACTTCACGTCACCGCGCGTTCCCGCCATGAGAACGTCACCGTACTCGATGTCTCGGTCGGTCTCGTCACAGAGCAACGACATAACAGCCTCCTTTCAATGTGCAGTTTGACTCTATCCAAGCACCACGCTTGGATTTCACACTATCCTAGCATAACCTACCATATGCGTCAAGGGCATGTGCTGGATGGGTACATCGGTAACACTCTATGATGCTTGTAATGGAAGTTAATCGGGGTTGAATACCCCAAAGCTTGGTGCGGCCTTTTGAAATTGTACTCAACGAGCCATTCGGTTAACTTCTGATTGAATATAGCACAATCAGAAGTATAGTTGCCAAGAGCAATAAATTCGTCCTTGAGCGTTCGATTGAACCGTTCATCGAATGGATTGTCCGTGGGTGTTTTGGGGCGAGAGAAATAGTGAGGAAGATTAAATCGTTCCATCGCATCTCTGAAATCTTTGGCAAACTCTGACCCATTGTCGGTTTGAACATTTTCCATCTTGCCATCCAGCAGATAGTGTATGCGTTTCAGAAAGTCGGCAGCATGTTTTGAGTGTTTGCTGGTGTACATGCGGGCAAAGGCAATTTTGGAATAGATATCGATGCCAGTCAGAATATATCGTCGCATGCCAGCACGAATCATGGTAATGCCATCAAGAGCAATGAGAAATCCTTGTCGTCCCTGCTTTTTGAGTTCAGTAATGCGGTGTTTTGCTTGATTGCGGCGTCGTTTTGTTCGCTGGCGTTCAATGTTCTGAGGATGATAATACAATCCATGTTTTTCAATAACTCGTTGAATTTTCCAGGAAGAGATCGGCTCTCCATGCTGTTCTTGGTAGAGAATCTTAAGCTTCTCTTTGCCATAGCGGATATGCTGTTTTCTCAAGGCAAGAACACGAAACTCTTGCATCCGTGATACCTCCCAGTTTCTCGTATGCCGAGGTCTTTTGGATCGTTCCTCCAATGATTCCAATCGATAGGGCTGGTATCGTTTCTGCCATGCATAAAACGTCTTACGAGAGACACCAAAGTATCGACAGGTTTTAGCCACATTTTGACAGCGATGATAATAGTCAAACCAGGCCAATCGACGTTTGGCTTCTTTAGTAAGGGTGGGTATGCGAGCGAGGCTCGCTGCCCCGGGGAGTGTATAGGCGATTGTGCTCATATACGCTCCATTGTATCGTCCTTTATGCGCGCAATTCATTAAGATACATAGTGTTACCTATGTATCTCATCTTTTGCAGCGCGTGTACTATTTTATTTTTGTGTGCTAATCTCTTTCTTTAAATCTGCTTCTGACATTATTTTTACCAGTTCGTTGAAAGTAATTTTCGGTTTCCATCCCAACCTTTCCTTTGCCTTCGAGTAGTCTCCCTGAAGAACATCAACTTCGGCAGGTCGAAAATACCGTGGATCAATTTCAATAATCGTTCTATTTGTTTTTCGGTCAATTCCTTTTTCTTTTAATCCTCTCCCTGTCCACGCTAAATCAATCCCAAAATACTTCGCGGATTCTTCTGCAAACTCTCGAACCGAATGATTCTCATTGGTAGCAACAATATAATCGTCCGGCTTGTCTTGTTGCAGCATCAGCCACATTGCTTTTACAAAATCTGGAGTATATCCCCAATCTCTTTTGGCATCGAGATTTCCTAAAAATAGCCTATTTTCCTTTTTGGTTGTAATCCGGGCAAGACCCCGAGTTATTTTTCTCGTAACAAATGTTTCGCCTCTGCGCTCGCTTTCGTGATTAAATAAGATACCACTGCACGCAAATATCCCATAACTTTCTCTATAATTTTTAGTGATCCAGTAAGAAAAAACCTTAGAAACTCCGTAGGGCGAACGAGGACAAAATGGGGTGGTTTCTTTGATGGGTAATTCTTTAACATTGCCGAACATTTCACTCGAAGATGCTTGATAAAATCTTGTTGTAATACCGCTCTCTCGTATGGCATCCAAAATTCTCAAAGCACCCAATCCAGTTACATTTGCGGTATATTCCGGTATATCAAAGCTTATTCGAACATGACTTTGCGCTCCGAGATTATATATTTCGCCAGGGTTTATTTTTTCCAAAATCCTGCTGATGTTACTGCTGTCAGAAAGGTCGCCGTAATGCAAAAACAATTTTACCCCGTGGATGTGCGGATCCTTATAAAGATGGTCGATGCGGGAAGTATTAAACGTGCTTGCGCGCCGAATAATACCGTGCACTTCGTACCCTTTTTTTAACAAGAATTCCGCAAGATACGATCCGTCTTGTCCGGTTATGCCGGTAATAAGCGCTTTTTTCATAATATAAGTGGTACGTGAATGAATATAATGTAACAATATTTGTTCATCTGGTCAACGAACTGGCCTCGGTTGTGAGAAAACCAACGATTCGCCGGGCTCGTTTTTCCCACGTCCATTGTTCGGCTTTTGTATAACATAAAACCGCTTTTTGTTTGACCGCATCTCTGTTATTTATATCAACTACAAATAATATTTTTTCCGCCAAATCTTTAGGGTTCTCCGGAACAAAATCAAAAGCGCAATCGCACAATACTTCATCCAACAGCGCGAATTTTGAATAAATAATTGGTTTTCGGCTTGCTAGATACTCGTAAATCTTCATCGGTATGCAATAATTGTTAAAGGGTGGCTTGTCTGGATTTGGTATTACCAAAATATCAACTGTTTTCTGATATAACGAAACTGTTTCGGCGCTTTGTTTTTCTATAAAAACACACCTATTAAATATCTTTGTATTAGTAATTTGTTCTTGGTATTCTGCGATTTCTTCTTTTGTCCCTCCCACAAAAACCATAACTATATTTTCCGGCAAATACTCGAGAGCATTAATCATTGTATCAATACCCTTTTTGATCCCAAGAGTTTTGAATAGGCCAACATACGCTACAAGAATTTTATCATGCGGCAAATGAAGTTCTTTTTTAAAATTTCTGTTTTGATCTATATTATATTTTTCTATATGTACGCCACCGTACACCACAAAAGATTTTTCAGGATTTATTTTGGTCTTATTCACAATCGCCTGCCTCAATATGCGCGACGTGACAATTAAAAAATCGCTTTTTGTTGCGACAAAAGAATCCCGCCAATCATCAAATAACTGGTGCCATTCTGAACATATTTTATACCTAAATCTAAAAAGTTTTCGAAGAACGATCAAACTAGAAAGCAAATTTGGGTCGTTAGAAAAGAAAACTGTGCCGCAACTGTTATGTTTGTTTTTGATAATAAAAAAGAAAAGCCAAAAGAAATAATATACCGTTCTTCCTCGTTCGTTATTCAAGCCGACATTTACTATATGGATGTCTTTAAAAAATTCAGAGATATTATTTGCAAGTATCAATAAAAAATCGTCACGCAAAACTTTGCCGAACGCATTTGCCATTTCTTTCACAAAAATGTGATCTGCCGTTCCGCCTGGGTATTTTTTTGAAGTTAAGTAAATAAGTTTCATATTACTGTATAATGTTGCGTTTCTCTAAAAGCACATTAAAATATAATCCCAAAAATGAAGGCATAAAAGACGGCATATGAGATTGTTTTTTTATAGAAAAGTACGCATTGGCTGCCAATAAAAACTTTCGAAAACTAGTTATGTGATGTTTATTAATATTTTTATAGCCTATAAAAGTAAAAAGTGGCTCCATGTCACCGCTAACACGTGGCATGCCGACAAGAAGATGACCGCGATTTTTTAAAATCCTGCTCATTTCCTTTAAAATTGGCTCCGGACTAGCGATGTGTTCAAACACAGAAAAGCTAACAATCAAATCAAAACTGTTTGATCGATAATGTGCTTCGGTAATATCACCTCTTTTTAAATCAATGACGATACTCAATGTATCAAGCGCCGGCTTTACGTGAGAAGGTTCTGATACCGTATCAATAGCGGAAAGATTATCACACATAGAATGTAATGTTGGCAAAAGCAAACCGCTTCCATACCCGAATTCCAATATCGACTCATACGGCGCTTCCAACAAGTCAAGGCCATTTTGTATTCTCTGCCTATATAAAAACCCGATAATTGGCCTATAGTAATACGGCGACGGGTCATCAATAGGATCATTCGGCACAAAAAGGTTCTTCGGAGGCAAAATAAATTTTATTTGCTTATTCATGGAAATCACGGGTTGGTTTGTTTGCGGTAATTATTAAAGACCCGGCAAATTCCTTCATCAGCGGGATTCGTTCTAAAAAATAAAGGCTGTTTTCTAAATACCCGAGCAAAAATTCTGGAACGGACGGATGTATGAAATCAAAGGGGGTCACCGCTACATCGTTAAACCCCGCGTGTAATAGTTTTCTGCTCAAAAACCAGCGAATAAACGCGGTCTCATCGGGCGAGTCACCCGCCATTTTTTTTATAAAAGGTATGTTTTTCTGCAAAAAAATCTGTGGATTCAGCATATTGGGCTCGGTAAACATGAAGCCCCCGTTCGGCTTTAATATTCTATAAAATTCTTTTATTGCGGAATCGACGTCAAGATGATGTAATACAGAGCTTCCAATAACAAAATCAAAAAAGTTGTTAGGAAAATTTGTATCGTATGCATTCAGAAGAAAAAATAACGCTTTATTGCCAATTCTCTGTTGTGCAATGCTTATTAAATTTGGCGAAATATCAATGGCAGTAATTTTATTTCTTGTCTTTACCAATTCTGCAGTAAAAAGCCCCGTTCCGCATCCAATCTCTAAAACATTCTTATCGTTGTTCCCGAGAAATGAACAAAATAGATTGACGCGCCTTTGCCATCTCTTTTTTCCCGCCGGAGAAGACCAATTCCACGCTTGCTCTCCTTGCCTCGCGACAAAAACGCCGTGTTTTATTTCGTTTTCAATACGATCATCTTCTTGCATCTTAATTCCATTTAAACTTCTCTATTCCAATGTATAACATTTTAAACAAAACAATGCCATGCCTAAATCTACTAATGTTTGATGAACCGTATTTTCTTTCTTTATAGTGTATCGGCAACTCGACTAATTTTAAATTAAGTTTGCTTGCTCCGAAAATCAAATCAAAATCGCCAAATGGGTCAAAGTCGCCAAAAAAACTTCTTTGGGCGGCTATTTTTTCATAATCACTTCTAAAAAGCACCTTGGTGCCGCATAATGTATCGGTAATATGCTGGCCTAAAAGCCACGAAAATGCCAAACCAAAAAATCTATTTGCCAAATAATTCAAAAACTGCATGGCATTATTTTCCATCGGATACACAAGCCGCGTGCCATGCACATACTCCGCGCGCCCGCTACTTATAATCTCATAAAATTTACGTAAGGACTCCGGCGGAACTGTCAAATCGGCATCCAATATCATTACAATGTCTCCCGATGCACAGCCAAGCCCACTTTTTACCGCATCGTACTTGCCTCTTCCGCCCTGAACAAGAAATTTAATATCTCTTTTTGTTTTATACGCATCGGCGACGCGTTTGATTTCTTCCAAGGTACCGTCATTTGAATTTCCTTCCACAAAAATTATCTCGGTATTTTTCCCAAGCATGGGCATGCGCCGTACCGCGTCTTCAATGTTCCCGCTCTCGTTTCGTGCTGGAATTATCACCGAAACAGAAAAATTTTCATTAACAGAAAACGATACTGGTTTTGGCCTGAGAACAATACATTCAATCAAACAGAAATAATTTAAAACAGGAATGTTGGCAACTACTTTATTTAAAAACCAGCTCAGCGTGGGAACATATTTCGGAAACAAAAGCCGGCGTTCCTTCCTAATAATTTCGAATCCGGATAATTCTAATAAGCTACTTATATCTGTCGAGCTTAACCAATTCATAATTGGTTGCTTTTGTTTTAATCTTAAAAACTCGGCAATTTTAAGAATCGGCCACCATAAATTATTATAATGCGTAATCAATAATCTGCTCCGCGAGTAACAAACGGGGCGTAAGTTTTCAAAACTCGTTTGGATATCTTCTAAATATCCGATTAAATCTGAAAGAATAATATAGTCAAATTTTTCATCTAATTCTATCCCATCATCTATGTCGCCTTTAAAAAAACGAAGGTGTGGGTGTTTTTTTTGAGCTAACGCTATAACTACTGGGCTCAAATCTAACCCAACCCCCATCTCGGGCCGCATGGCACTTAAAAGATCGCCAGTTCCTGAACCAATTTCTAAAACCCGCGATCCGGGCTCTATGTTAAAACACAAAAAAGAAATAAGCTCATTATAATAATAGCGGCTACGTTTGTGCCACTTATAAGTATCCGCGGCATTTGAATTAAAGTATTGTAATAGTTCGACTTTGTTCATAAAAATTATGGACTTCTCAAAACAGCGTGGCAGTCAGAAAACCTCTCGTATAAAAAATATTTACCGATCTCTTTTTTATTATAACAAAGAAATCCTTTATCGCTTCGTGTAACAATATAATCGTAATTTATATTTTTCAGATTATCTATGCCGAATTCCATGTAGTCGGTTGGTTTCAGATATTGAAAATAATTATCGTGTTTTAAAAATATTGCCGCACCGATACTATCATAAAATAAAACATCTTTGCTGGACGGTATTGATGAAAGCGATTGAGATAATAAAATGTTTTGATTCGATGTATTGAGTGGAGAATTTTGCGACAGGAAAAATAAATGATAAAACTGAAATACCAATAACGTTGCGACGCCAGTGAAAATCGCGCGCCTAACCAATTTGTTTGGAATTTCATTGTATAAAACAGAGGCAGCAGAAGAAAATAATAAAAAAAGCACTATGTTGGCAGGAACAAAATGACGATACCAGCTTGGCCCTTTTAAATACGCAAGCCAATTAAACGCAACAAAAACAAGCAAAAAAAACTCTGTCCAATGAAACAATCGTTTTCCGGTAAAAAAAGTAAAATAAGAAAACACAGAAATAGCGAAAACCATCAGCGCCGTGAAAAGAATAGGAGTTGATTCGGTAAAAAACGAAATAAGGTTGTGTTTGATAAGTGGAATGAGCGGAACGTTTGATACTGAATTCCCAGAAGCATATGAATAGAGCGCGCTTTTAAAAAGATCTGTGCTTGGAAATTGTACAAAAAGCCAAAGAAAAACAGGTAACAAAAATCCGCTAAAAAATAAAACAAGGTTTTTCCCGGTAGATTTGTTCTTTAAAAAAACAAAAAAAGAAATAATCAGAGAGGGCGCCAGGAGCATCAAAAAAAGCGGCTTTGT
>Ga0209542_10001045_pt1 | contig 66030 bp, 71 predicted proteins | sample RifCSPhighO2_01_FD_184028 | JGI IMG/M metagenome (GOLD analysis project Ga0209542, IMG submission 184028) | Soil microbial communities from Rifle, Colorado - Rifle CSP2_plank highO2_0.1 (SPAdes) (version 2) | ecosystem: Environmental > Terrestrial > Deep subsurface > Rock core/Sediment ...
CCGGAACGCACGGTACGGCCGGAACGAGCTGCCGGAGCGGCCTCCCATCCCCCTCGTCTTCCGCTTCCTCCGGCAATTCGCGAGCCCGTTCGTGTTCCTCCTCCTCGCGGTCGCCGCGATCGCGCTTGTGCTCGGAGAGACGAAGGACGCGATCGTGATCGGGGCGGTGCTCACCTTGAACGCGACCATCGGCACGTTCTACACCGCACGCGCCTCGCGGGCGCTCGCCGTGCTTAAACATACCGTCGTCTTGAAGACGCGATGCCTCGTGGGCGGGTCGTCAATCACGTGCGACGTGCAGGATCTCGTACCGGGCGACGTAATCACGGTCTCGGCCGGCGACCGGATCCCGGCCGATGGCCGCTTCGTTCACGCCGTGAACCTGCGCGTGGACGAATCGAGCCTCACGGGAGAATCGGTCCCCGTGTCGAAGACCGCGGACGCCGTTGCGGTGAAGCCGGGCGCCATCGCCGCGGACATCAGGAATGCCGGGTACGCAGGTGCGCTCGTCGTGGCGGGTTCGGGAACCCTCCTCGTGTCTTCGATCGGGACGGAGACGCAGATCGGAAGAATCGCGCTCCGCCTCGCGGAGCGGTCGCCGGAACCGCCGCTCGTCGCGCGTGTGCGAGCCCTCTCGCACCAGGTCCTGATCGGCATCTCTGCGGTCGCGATCGCGCTCCTCCTCGCGGCAACGGCAACCGGGCAGGAACTCACGCTGACCGTTCCGCTCATTCTTGCGCTTGTGGTCGCCGTGGTGCCCGAAGGACTGCCCATCGTCCTCACCCTGGTACTCGCACGCGGCGTGTACGCCATGAGCCGGAGGCGCGCCGTGGTCCGCGAGCTCTCGGCCGTAGAATCTCTGGGCGGGGTTGACATCATCTTCACGGACAAGACAGGGACGCTCACCCAAAACCGCCTCCGCCTCGTGGAGGCCGTGCTGCCGGACGGGACGAGGGCACGCCTCCATGACGGGGAGGCATCGCGCGTGACGATCGACGGAGACGAGAGAGCCGTTCGACGGCTCGCGGAACTCCTCGCGGCCGTGGCTGATCCGCACGCGCACGGGTTCGGAGAACTCATGAGCGTGGACCCCATTGACCGCGCGTTCACGGACCTGCCGAAGGCGCTCGACATTGCCACGCCGGTTCGTCACGACGAGCGGCCGTTCGACACATCGCGCCGCACGCGAGCCGTCGCGGCGACGCTCCAGGACGGAATGGCAGTGACGGTCCTGGCCGGCGCGCCGGAAAACGTGCTCGCGGCCTGCGCGACCGTACCGCCGACAGCTTCCAGGACCGTGAGCCGGATGGCTGCGCAGGGACTCCGCGTGATCGCCTTCGCGAGCGCGAATGGTCGCGACCTGGAACGGAAGGACGGTGACTGGACGTTCGAGGGGTTCGTGGGACTGCGCGACGAACCGCGTCCGGAATCGAAGGGCGCCATCGCCTGGTGCCTCGAGCACCGCATCCGGGTCGTGATGGTGACGGGCGACCACCCGGAAACGGCGTTCGCAATCGCGAAAGACCTCGGCATCGCGACCAAACCGAACCGGGTGGCGCAAGGCGAGGCGCTCATGAAACTTTCGCCGGCCAAGCTCACGGAAGTCATGGGCACGATCACGGTCGTGGCGCGCGCAACGCCGGACATGAAAGTGGTGCTCATTGAAGCCGCGCGAAAACGAGGCCACCTCGTGGCCATGACGGGCGACGGCGTGAACGACGCGCCCGCGCTCCACGCGGCAGACGTGGGCATCGCCATGGGGAAGACCGGAACGGACGTGGCGCGCGAGGCCGCGGACCTGGTGCTCACCGACGACAACTTCGCGACGATCGTCGCGGCCGTGCAGGAAGGCCGGTCCGTCGTGGCAAACGTGGAGAAAGTCGTGACCTACCTCTTTTCAACGTCGGTCGCGGAGCTCGTCGTGATCGGTTCGGCACTCGCGTTCTCGCTCCCGACCCCGCTCCTCCCGGCGCAAATTCTGTGGCTGAACCTCGTGACCGATGGATTCCTCGACGTCGCACTCGCATCCGAACCAACCCACGGCGGACACACGAAGCCGCCTCGCGGGCGCCTGCTCTCACGCGTCGCGTGGCAGCGCATCATGGTACTCGGCACGACCATGGGAGTAATCGGTGCCGTTGTGTACGAACGGACGTTGAACGGGGGTAATGAATCCTCACGGTATGCGATCGTCCTCCTCGCTCTCTGTGTGATGCAGTGGTGGAATGCCTGGAGCGCGCGCAGCGCCACACGTTCGATCGTGACGCTCGATCCGAAAGGCAACCCGTTCCTGATCGGGTCTACCGTCACCGTCGTGGGCCTCATGCTCGCCGCCCTCTACTGGCCGCCGCTTTCGACGTTATTGCGCATCGAGCCACTCCCCTTGTCCGTGTGGCTCTGGGTGGTGCCGCTTGGCGCAATTGTCGTCGTCGTTGATGAAATCTGGAAACTTATTCATCGAAAACCTTGGGGTACGCGTTTACACGGACCGTCTCCACGAGTACGCTCAGCATAATCGATCCCAAAATATTTCAAACGCCCGTTCCGCGAGTGCGAAACGGGCGTTGAAGGAAAGAAAGGACTATGCGCGGACGGCGAGAACGCGGTCTTCCACGCTTCGCCGGAGGTCGGGCTTTTCACTGCGCAAACCGAGCGTCCGGCCCCGGTCGTCTTTCCAGAGAACCGGAAAGGACCGGGTACCGTGCGGATCGCGCCATGAGGATCCCAGTGCCATGATCGGAAACTGGAGCTGAAGCTTTGGATGCATCGCACCCAAGGCAAGCAGATGCCGAATGTCACCGGGCGTCAAACCGCGACGGTCAAGCTCGGCACTGATCCGATCCCCGGTTTTGTGTTTGCCCAGGTGGATCAGGATGACTTCGACCTCCACAACGAGCAGGACCTCGCCCTGTCCCAGGTCCGGAAAGCGTTCTGAAGTGATGATCGGATTCACCCAGTCGTATTTCCCGGCCGCGATCGCGTTTTCGAGCGAGATGGTGCTGTCGAGGGAGATGACGTGGGTGATCGGAGAGTGATCGGGCTCCGATCCGGTCTGCAGGCGTGCTTTCAACGCTTCGACCATGCAACGCCCCAACGCCGCGTCATTCCCCACGGTCCTCACGAGCTCTGCGGTCATGCCGCCGTTCTGAAGGGCGACACGGAATTGCTGTTCTTCACCTATCGAACACGAGAAGTAGCTGGCCATGGTGGCTGGCTCCCTTCATACGCCGCTTGACTGGCACGATCACGCACCATTGTGATCGAACTGGCCAATAACTTGAAAACGGCGGTATTCATATAACAAAGATCAGCCATTCTGTCCATTCTGCCTAACATCTCACTTCTTTCTCTGTTCCTTCCGCCACTCCGCGATCTTCTTATGATTGCCGCCCATTAAAACGGACGGGACCTTCATCCCAAGGTAGACCTCCGGTCGCGTGTAATGCGGGTACTCTCTCCCGCCGTCGGACCAAGACTCTTCTGCGAGCGATTCCTGTTTCCCAAGCACACCCGGGCGTTGCCGCGCGATCGCGTCCAACATGACGAGCGCCGGCAGCTCACCGCCCGTGAGGACGTAGGGGCCGATGGACAAGGCCTCGTCCGCGAGACGGTCGAGGACGCGCTCGTCAATGCCCTCGTACCGTCCGCAGAGGAAAGCGAGTCGGTCGTACTTCGAGAGACGGACCGCGTCCGCGTGCGTAAAGAGTTTCCCGGACGCGGACGTGACGATGATGCGTGTCTTTTTTGCCTTCGACGTCTTGCGACCCGACTTTTTCGACCGCAGACCCAAACTAACGAGCGCCTCATGGAACGGCTGGACCTTCATGACCATGCCGGGCCCGCCTCCGAACGGCTTGTCGTCCACGGTCTTGTGCCGGTCATGCGTCCAGCGTCGCAACTGGTGGACGCGGACGTCGAGAAGACGCTTCTTCTGCGCGCGCCCGAGAATGGACGCTTCAAGATACCCCGGGAACGCCTCGGGGAAGATGGTGATGACGTCAACGCGTAACGGACGTTTCTTCATAACGAAAACCGTGGGTGATGTTCCCACGGTTTTCGCTTTTTGTCGATTGTTAGATGCCGAGGTCTGCTAGGTCTTCATCCGACACCATGCCGGCTTCGCCGTGACTCCGGCGGGCGGGCGGACGACTGGAGCTTAGGCTCGGGCTCGAGCCTTTCTTCTCCTGGTGCTCGCGGCGCATCTCGTCCGGTTCGTAAATTTTGAGGTTCACGCGGGCGTTGTCTTTCGCGCCGACCGTCTTCAAGAGGATGCGCAGGGCGCGCGCGGTCTGGCCCTGGCGTCCGATCACGTAGCCCATGTCCTCCTGGTTGATGTGGAGGGTGATGAGCACGCCCCGGTCGTCGACCGTGCGCTCGGCCTTCACGTCCTCGGGGTGATTTACGATGGACTTCACAACGAACTCGACGAACTCCTGATCCTTATAGGCTGCAGCCATATCAACGGACTGGGGCCGTCAGACGGCCCGATATTAAGAATTGGTGACGAAAGGATAACACAAACGTCCCTCTTTGTAAAGGGACGTTGACGTCATGCCGCCACTTTTTCTTTCTCGAGCTTCGCGCGTCGTTCGCGGGAGATGCGGACTTTCTTCCGCTTGTCGCCAGCCACGACCTTCTGGTCCACGAGCAAATTCCACACGGTGTCCGAGCACTGGGCGCCCTTGGCGATCCAGTCCTTGATCCGGTCGTTCTTAAAATCAATGGCCGCCGGTTTGGAGCGCGGGTTGTACGTGCCCAGGTTCTCCAAAAACGTCCCCCAAGGGTCTTTGGACTTCTCGGTCACGATCAACCGGAACAACGGCTGTTTCCGCTTGCCGACGCGACTTAATCGGATGCTCAACATAAGTGGCAGAAGGATAATAAAAAGAGGCCAATACGTCAAGAACCCCACCTACCGAGTGATTGGTAGATGGGGTTCAGACGAATTGCCTACGACATGATCGCGACGGCGTAGTCTGAGAAGTCAGCGCGGCCGTGCGGGAGGACGTCCACCATCCATCCCTTCTTGTTCGCGGGCTTCGGTGAGACGACGACGAGGCGCGCGTGGTCCTTCTCCAGATGCGAACCGCCTAGGATGAGACGCTCGTGGGGTATCGGGTGCTGGAGCGAGTACCACGCGAAGCTCCGCAGGTCCATGAGGAAGTCGTGCATGCCGAGCTCGCAGTGCTCGTACAGCCGCCAGGCGCGCCACGCCACGTAGCGCGGATCCACGCCGACGAGTCCGTCGCCGCCCTGGGTGAACCGGAGGTCGCAGACCTCTGGCTCGAGGAGGTGCCGGAGGTCCTTCGGATCGTAGAGGAAATCCAGTCCCACGAGCTCAAAGAGCTTCGCGTCGTCCGTGACCGCCCAGCTGTAGAAGGGCCGCGTGAGACCGTGGTGCAGCCGCGGACGGATCCGGGCGGCCAGGCACTTCTGCCCGACGTGCTCCGACGTGATACGGAACGCTTCAGGGATCCCGCTCTCCACGAGCTTCCAGATGGCGGTTCGGAAGGCGTGCGCCTGCGCCGCCGGTTCATCCGACAGACCGGGCGTTCCGTCCGGCGGATCGAGGGGGTACGCGAGTCCGTCGATGCGCGTTTCCTCCTCCTGGTGGAGCGAGCCGTCTTCCCAGCTCACGAACGGGAGACAGCTCTTCTGGCGCTTCTGGTAGTTGAAGTGCTCCGGGCTCGGAGCGCGCATGCTGATGCTGGAACAATCTGGTCGGTCTGACATTTCTTCCTCCGAATGTGCGAGGGCACACTGGCATAGTGAGGGTGGAGCGTCAAGAGCCGGTTATGCCCCCCGCAATGAACCTCCGCGCAGCAGAGCTGCGCGGAATTAGGCGAGTCAAGGGATACGTCGACCCGATGCCGTTTATCGTTTAGACGAGGACGTACTTTGACGCCGGACCTTTGCCCACCTGTTTGATCATTTTGAGTTTCTTCAATTTTTGAAGGTGAAGCTGTGCGGTACGTTTTGGGCAGCGAAGAATATCCATCACGTCGGAGACAGCGATTTTTTGCACGGTATCCAGAAAATCTAAAATCGTGACCTGCTCTTTATCGAGATAAACCTGCGAATCAATGTCCGCGTCTATTTTCTTTACGGAGAGACTCACGACGCTGTGTTTGACCTGGGCAATTTCCTCTTTAAACCCTTTGACGAAATACTGAAGCCAAGACGTAAAGTCCGTTCGGCGCACGTCCCAATTCTTGCCGATATTGATTGCCGCGTAATAAGCGGGACGGTCGGTATTGTAATAATCTTCCAAAGCGAAGAGGCGACGGAAGTCATAGCCGCGTTGGTAGAGGATGAGGGTTGCGAGCGCACGTGCGGTACGGCCATTGCCGTCACCGAAAGGGTGAATAGCTGCAATCTGTTGGTGGACGATACCGGCGACAATGACGGGGCTGATAGTTTCTTTCTCGCTTCCATTGATCCAAGTCAAGAGATTGGTCATGAGTCCGGGAACCAGTTTCGCGTCGGGACCCGTATAGATGATTTCCGTTCGCCCGCCGAAATGTTTTCGGACGACATGCACCAGTCCTTTGCGAAAGTGTCCTGACGATGTTGGTGACATCGTTTTATCCGTCACGAAATAATGAATCTTGAGGACAACTTTTTCCGTGATCGGTTTTTTCGTCTTAACGATCTGCTCGATATAACGGAGTGCGTTGAGATAATTTTTTACCTCATAGATATCACGGTCAGGAGCATCAATCTTTTTATTTGCAATGATAGCCTCGACCTCCTTCGCATTCAGCACGTTGCCTTCGATCGCTGTCGAGCTGTGCGACATACGTACCAAGGCTTGCCGACGCAGTTTCAATTCCTGCTTGGGCAAGAGGCGAGCACGCTCAATGACCGACCGCGCTTCAGCGATATCAGTCAGCATTTTCACGATCTTATCCGTGATCTTGTAGTCGGGCTGAAACATAGTGTTCTAATGGGAATTCTATCCCCTTTTCCCGAATCGCGCAAGAATCGCGCAAGAATCGCGCAAGGTTTTGGAGAAAAAATCCTCGACCACCATCACCTCCAAAGGAAGTCGAAGCAGTCGAGGAAAATAAACGGGAGGCTCAGAATGCCGGCCACGAACTCGATGAGGAAGCCGAGGCCAACGAATACCGAGACGAGCAACCATTCGAACAAGGAAGCCTCCTCGTCAGGGGAGAAGGTGGTTGGAAAGGGCACAGGAACCTCCGATTTGGAAATGAAAAAGCCGGCATCTACGAGAGACGCAAGCTTCTTCACGAAGCATTGCGCTGTAGATACCGGCCAAGTGGGACCGGAGGAACCAAGAGCCTGTCCTGAGCGAAGAGCCGTCTGACGGCCCGAAGCCGAAGGATCCGAAGACCAAGGTTCCTCCAAGTCCCAAGTGTCCAAGTGCCGAGAGCCGACTACTCCCGGAAGGACGGCACCGCGAGATTGTCGTGGGAGCCGGCGCTCCAGCCCGAGCCGAGCTTCACCTGCCGAGTGGCGCGGCGGAAGTCCACGCAGGGAACGCGCCGCCACCGGTCCCCGTCGGGAGCCGTGCACTTGAGGCCCGGGAGCCAGAAGCCGAAGCGCTTCTCGTAGTCCGTCGCCTTGATCCGGGCCGGGTGCTCCGCGCTCATGAAGAGCAGGGCGCAGCCGGTGGACTTCGGGTTGCGGACGTCGATGGGCTTCTTGCCGACGTTCGTGTCGAGCTTGATCCGGACCCAACGGAGCGTGTACGGCTTGAACTCGGGTCCATCGCCCTCCGCGTCGTCCTTGCGGTCGTCGGAGAGGAGGCGGAGCTTCTTCGCGTCCGAGAGCATGCCGTCGTAGCGCCACTTGTCATCCTGCCCGTCGCCCGTCCACGCCCAGGCGAACTCGAACGTGTTCTGGAGCGTATCGAGCGTCGCGTCGAGCACGACGACCGTCTCGGGGTCGTTCGGGTCGAACTCGGGGGCCTGCTCGGAGCCGACCCACGAGAACTTACCGAAGTCGATGCCCTTCGCCGCGCAACGTGCCTTGAAGGCCGCGAGCACGTCGACGGTCGTGTTGAACACGCCGTGCACCAGCCGGAACTCCGGGAACTCGTCGAGCCGCTTGACCCAGGCCTCCATCACCTCGTCGTCGCCGAGGAGCCTCTGGAGCTTGGCCCTGCTGCCGCCGAAGCGACCGAACCGACCGAAGAACTCGACCATCTGCGTGCCGCTGACTTCTGATGCGAGACTGGCCATGGTGACCTGCCTTCCTGTCCGCCTAAGACGGATCGTTGCGTCGTCGACTGGCTCGGACTCCCGCAACATTGCGGGGTTATCGAACCTGCCTTTGATTGAAAACGGCATGATAACCCCGTCTGCATGCAGGCAGGGGTAATACGCCGCCTTCAAGCTCTTTTCTTATCAATGTTCGATAAATTAATATAGCACAAAACAGGAAATTTGTCAAGTCTATTGGTCTTTTACCCAATATAAGGTCAGCCTGCGTCCACCCAGATCAGTACGACAAGCGTGTCCGCAAAATGGCCCGGGGCGGACGCAGTCCGCCCCTACGGGAACCACCTCTTACCTTAGCCTCCCCCGTTCCTTCTCCGCGGCCGTGACGCGCTCGAGCGCGAGGGCATACGCGGCGATCCGGAGCGTTGTTGCGTGTTTTTGGGAGTACGACCACACGTCCTCCGCCGCCGTCTTCATGGTTGCGGCGAGCCGGTCCAACACTTCTTCGCGGGACCAGCGGACGTTCTCGCGGTTCTGCGTCCACTCGAAGCCGGAGACGACCACGCCGCCCGCGTTCGCGAGCACGTCCGGGACCACGACCACGCCGTCTTTCGCGAGCAACATGTCGGCCTCGGCCGTGATCGGCCCGTTCGCGGCCTCCAATACGACCTTCGCTTCCACGTAAACAGCATTCGACGCGGTAATTTGGCTCTCGAGCGCGGACGGGACCAGGATGCCGCACGGCAAGGTCAGCAATTCCTGCTGCGTGATGTTCTGGGCGCCAGGAAAATCACGGACCGACCCAGTCGCCTCCTTGTGGGCCGCGAGCGCCGCGAGATCGAGACCTTCTTCACGATGGATGCCGCCGTGGGAATCGGACACGGCGATGACTTTGTACCCGTGATGATCAAACTGTCGCGCCACTTCGCGGCCAACGTTCCCGTACCCCTGCACCGCGACGGTCGCGGTCTCGGGGTCGATCGCGAGATGACGCTTCAGCGCGTCGTAGACTATGAAGACGCCGGCCCCAGTCGCCACATCGCGGCCTTCGGACCCGCCGTGACCGATCGTCTTCCCGGTCACAACCGCGGGTTCCAGCCGTCCGACCATCTTCCCGTACTCGTCCGCGAACCAGTCCATCATCTCCGCGGTCGTCCCCACGTCCGGCGCCGGAACGTCTTTCGTCGGTCCGACATCGTCGCCAAGCGCGCGGACCAAGCCGCGCGTGAGACGTTCAAGCTCGTCCTTTGACAACGACTTGGGATCAACACGGATACCACCCTTCGCTCCCCCGAATGCGATCCCCACGACCGCACACTTCACCATCATGAGCGCGGCAAGACCTTCAACTTCATGCATGTCGACCTTGGGATGGTACCGAAGCCCGCCCTTGAACGGCCCGCGCGCGTCGTTCCACTGCACGCGATACCCCTCGAACATGCGGAGCGACCCGTCATCCAGGTGGAGGGGAATCTCGACGTCAAGTTCGCGCTCGGCCTTCGAGAGAAGCGCAAACGCGTCCGGGTCGAGCTTCGCGACCCGGGCAGCCTCGCGCATGCGCGCGCACACTTCATCGATCAAAGACATAGATCACATTCCTGACCCAATGAGGTCGGCTTCTTCGTGGATGACCTCTTTCCAGAGCTTCTCGTCTTTCCTTCGGAACGCGTCGCGCTTCTTGTTGTAGATCAGGATGAGTTTCGGGATGGCGTCCAGGAACGCCTCGCGGATTTCATCCGGCGGTTCCTCAAACCCGGCCACGAGTTCACGTTCGTCGCTCGCGAGGAACAGGTCAGGCCGGTCGCGGCGCAGGCGGTCCAGGTCCATAGTCAATGCGACGCATCGACGGCGCGCCGCGTCGTGGCGAGGGCTGCGTCGTGAAGAAACGCGCCGAGGCGTTCGTCTCGCGCGAGCCGCTTTGCTCGCTCGATCAGGATCGCTTCCTGGTCGAGCCAGAACTGGGTCGGACGTTCGATCTGCGACGGGAGTTCGGGAGGCATGGAGGAATGATAGCAGACGCGAATCATTCCCGGCTGGCCAGATATTTCTCCGCATCAAGGGCCGCCATGCAGCCGGTCCCGGCGGCTGTCACGGCCTGGCGATAGTGCGGATCCTGCAGGTCGCCGCAGGCAAACAGCCCGGGCACCTTCGTCTTCGACGTGCCCGGCGTGACCTTCACGTATCCCTTCTCATCAAGGTCGAGGAGGCCTTTGACGAGGCCTGAATTCGGCTCGTGGCCGATCGCGGCGAACACGCCGTCAATCGGCATGTCGGCGATGGACCCATCGACGGTTGAGTGGAGCTTCACGCCCGTGACCTTCCCCGCGAGGACGCCCATGATCTCCGCGACCTCGCTGTTCCAGATCACCTTGATCTTCGGGTTCTTCATGGTCCGTTCCTGCATGATCTTCGAGGCGCGGAACGCGTCGCGGCGGTGCACAATGGTGACGGACGCGGCGAAGCGCGTGAGAAAGTTCGCCTCTTCCATGGCACTGTCTCCCCCGCCGACCACGATGACGTCCTTGCCCTTGAAGAAAAAACCATCGCAGGTGGCGCACGCCGACACGCCCTTCCCATAAAATGCCTTCTCGGACTCGAGACCGAGCCGCCGCGCGGTCGCTCCCATCGAAAGGATCACGGTCTTTGCCTGTTCGTCATTCCCTGCGGCCGTCACCGTGAACGTCCCGTCTTTATTCACGGTGAGACGTTTGACGTCTTCGCGGATGACGTCCGTCCCGAACCGTTTTGCCTGCGCCGCAAAGAGCTCCATGAGTTCGGGACCGAGGACGCCCTTCGGGAACCCCGGAAAGTTCTCCACGTCCGTGGTGGTCGTGAGCTGACCGCCGGGTTCCAGACCCTCGAACAGGAGCGGCGCGAGGTCGGCACGCGCTGCGTAGAGCGCCGCAGTCCACCCGGCAGGGCCGGACCCGATGATAATAATGTTTCTCATGAGAGATGTTTTAAAATCTTCTCGCGCATGGTCTCTTTCGTCATGCTCCCCACCATCTGTTCCACGACCTGACCACCTTTGAAGAGGAGGAAGGTCGGGATGCTCATGATGCCGTAGCCACCGGGCGTAACCGGGTTCTCGTCCACGTTCATCTTGCCGACCGTAACCTTGCCGTCGAGCTCACCTGCCAGTTCTTCTACGATCGGCGACATGACGCGGCATGGACCGCACCACGCGGCCCAAAAATCCACGAGGACGGGCGCGTGAGACGCAAGGACGTCTGCCTGAAAATTCGCATCCGTGAAGATCTTCTCCATAGGCCGCAATCGTAACTGCGGATTGACGAGAGGGCAAGTCTCCTACATGTCATCCCGAGTTCGTCGCCTTGTGAAATCTGAAGGAGCACAGCATTGCCTGGCGACGAACGAGGGACCCCTTCTGGCTACAAACGCCACTCACATCACAGGGAACCTCCCCTCCTTCGGCTTGGACTTCGGCTTTCATCTTCGTAACGTTTCATTAAACCACGCCTCAAGTCAGTGAAGGCGGGTGGCCGCGTGCAATGACAGCCTCTGTGGCGCGCAGGGGTCCCTCGCTCGTCGCCAGGCAATATCACGCTCCTACAAACCGTATGCGGCGACGAGCTCGGGATGACATATGAGGGGGTTGACCGTCCGCGTCAAATCTGGTATCTTCGCCGTCCCGTTTCTCATACCAAGGAGGCAGGAATGGGAGCAAGACAGGACAAGAGGCCGATCACGAACAAGACGCACCTCGCGAAGATCAGCTGGATTCCCGGAGACATCACGAGAGCGCTCGTCGCGAACAATTTCCCCACGCTCGGCGCCCTGAAGAAGGGCCTCGGCATGGCGGATCCGCGCGGCAGGATCATCCAGATCATGAAGCGCAACGTGGACGACCTGGCAGAGGTCGAACCCCTCATCGCGAAGATCAACGACTCGCCTGCGAGCGACCGAAGGCCTCAAGCCAACCTGTGACTCAAAACGCCGCGACCCGTCTCTCGGGCTCGCGGCGTTTCGCATTCGGGGCGGACACATGGGTCCGCCCCTACTATCGCATGACCGTAACCTTCCGTTCTTTGACGTCCTCGTGGTAGACGTCGAGCCGGTCGCCGACCTGAATTTTAACCTTGCCTTTGATACTCAAACCGCACTCCTGACCGGCGTGGACGTCTTTCACTGCGGACTTGCCGCTCTGGACGCTCTCGATCGTGACGTCGCCTTGCGGGTCTTCGCCTCGCCACACGCGCGCTTTCTCGCCCGTGACGATCTTCCCATCGCGCACGCGGCCGCCGATCACCATGCGATGCGTCTCCGTACGGAAAATTGCGAGCGTCTCGAACGTTCCGAGTTGTTCGACGAATACTTCGGGTTTCAGGATCTTGTTCAGTTCGGCCACGATGTCGTCGAAGAGTTCGTAGATCACCTTGTACTGACGGATCAGGACGCCTTTGTCGCGCGCCTGTTCCGCCACTTGCGGACCCGGGACCACATTGAAGGCGTAGACGATTTTCGACGCGTTCGCGGCGCGGGTCACGTCTGCGTCCGTCACGTTGCCGAGTCCTTTCTGGATCACTTCGACGCCAACATCCTCGTGACGAATTTTCTCAAGCATGCCCAGGATGGCTTCAAGAGACCCCAACACGTCCGTGCGGAGGACCGCCTGAAACATCACCTTTTTCGGCGCGCCTTCTTCGCCTTCGACCGGCATCTGTTTCTTCGCCGTGAACCCTTCGGCCACCTGACGGCTCGTCTTCACTTTCTTCAGTTCGAGCGTCTTCGGATTATCCGGCACTTCCATGATGTCACCGACGGCCGGCGCCACTTTGAAGCCGAGTACCTTCACGGGCGTGCCGGGCGGCGCCTCGGTCAGCATCTTCCCCGTCCAATCGCGCATGGCGCGCACGCGGCCGTACGCCGCGCCCGCGATGCCGATCCAGTCGTTTTTCTTCAACGTCCCGGTTTGGACCAAGACCGTCGCGACCGGACCCTCGCCCTTGTCCACGTGCGACTCGATGATCGTGCCGACCGCGTGACGCGTTGGGTTCGAGCGGATCTTGTCGGCATTCAGGTCTGCGACCAAAAGGACGACGTCCAGGAGATCGTCGATTCCCTGTCCGGTCTTGGCCGAAATTTTCACGAGCGGGATGTTCCCGCCCCACGACTCGGTCGTAACACCGGCGTCGGCGAGCTGGGCCAGCACGCGGTCCGGATCGGCGTTGGATTTATCGATCTTGTTCAGCGCGATGACGAACGGGAGTCCGGCCGCTTTCGCGATATTGATCGCCTCTTTCGTCTGCGGCTGAACACCGTCGTCCGCGGCGACGACCAAGATGGCAATGTCGGCGACTTTCGCCCCGCGCGAGCGCATCACGGTGAACGCCTCGTGACCCGGCGTGTCGATGAATGTGATGGCGCGGTCCTTTTTGACGACGGTGTAGGCACCGATGTGCTGCGTGATCCCGCCCGCTTCGCCGCCCATCACGTTCGTGGAACGGATCGCGTCGAGCGTTTTCGTCTTCCCGTGGTCCACGTGACCCATGACGACGATCACGGGCGGCCGAGGAACGAGATTCTCGATCGCTTCCTTCTCCATGATCTCGCGCATGCGGTCCTGGGCCTGGACCTGTTCGTGCGTGTCCGTCTTCACGTCTTCCGCCTTGGCGGCAAATCCGAGTTCCTCCGCGATGATGGCGGCGGTCTCATAGTCCAGTCGCTCGTTCTGTGACGCGAGGATGCCAGCGCGCATGAGCTCCTGGATCACGCGGGTAACCGGGAGGTTCAGCCGGCCCGCGAGGTCGCGGACCACGATCACGGATGGCAGCGTGACGTCTTTCTTCGGGCCCGTGACGACCGCGGCGCGCACGGCGCCTGATTTCAGGAGCGACGTGCGCATGCGCTCGCGGCGTTCGTTCTCGTACCACTTGCGGACGATCTTCTCGGCCACGAGGTCATCCACCTTGATCGCGCGTTCGCCAATGCCAAAACCGAGCCCTGGCGCTTTTTCCAGGAGCTCTCCAGGCGTCACTTTGAGACGACGCGCCAGTTCCGAGACGTTCATGCTGTGCCCGCCGAAGCGTTATTGCGGAGGCGAGTGGGCCAAGACTACGGAAAATGGGCCGAATTGTCAATCGTTCGTGACACGTGTACACCTACTCCATGGACGGCCTTCTTCTCATCGACAAACCCCCCGGCATCACGAGTCACGACGCGGTGGATGCGGTGCGTCGCATCGCGAAAACCAGACGCGTAGGCCATGCCGGAACGCTCGACCCATTCGCGACCGGACTACTCGTGATCGGCATCAATAAAGGAACCAAGACCCTCACCGGCCTCGTCGGTCTCGACAAGACCTACGAAGCAACCGCCCGCCTCGGCGCCACGAGCACCACCGATGACCCCGAGGGCGCTATCACCGTACGGGCGGACTGCGTCCGCCCCGATCAGGACGAGGTGGAAGCCGCATTAAAATCTTTCCGCTCCTCCTACCTCCAAACCGCGCCCGCCTACAGTGCGAAGAAAGTCGGCGGCAAAAAGCTCTACGAACTCGCCCGCGCCGGCCGCGCCCACGAAGTCGAGCTCCCAAAAAAGACAGTGACGATCTCCGAACTCGTCATCCTCAACTACACCTGGCCCAATCTCCATTTTCGCGTGTCCTGCTCATCCGGAACTTACATCCGTGCACTCGCGCGCGACATCGGAGAGATGTTGGGAGTCGGCGCGTATCTCACGGAACTGCGGAGGACGAACATCGGGCCATACGATCTCGAAAACGCAATTCGATTGTCTGACCTCAATACCGACACCATCGGCAGCCATCTCATTCCGGTGTAAAATGCGATGCATGTCCTCCCTCGGCTCCGCTCGGGACAGGCTCCGCCTGACGACTCTCTCACGCGCGCTCCTTCCATCGCTCGTCGTCCTCACGCTCTCGCTCGCCCTCACGAACGTCGAGAATGTTGATTTCCTGATGCACTTCCTGGGCGGAGTCGCGATCGCGTGGGGCATGGTGATCATCGTCAAAGACAAGAAACCGTCGCTTTCGACTTGGCTGCGGAACTACCTCGCCTTCAGCACCACGGCCGTGATCGGCATTCTCTGGGAGTTCCACGAGTGGGTGGAAGACTACTATTTCCTCACGTCCCGTCAGCCCGATCTCACGGACACCATGAACGACCTGCTCATGGACCTCCTCGGGGCCGTTTTCATCATCCTGGTCTTGGACCTCTCCCGCCGCTACAAACAAGCGAAAAAGGCTTAAATAGGCCTTTTTTATTTTTGGCTCAATAGAGCCTGTCTAGTCCCCTTGACATATTTATCAAAAGGTGTTATAGTGTTTGGTCATTCACAATCAATAGCTCTGGGGAGAGCCCGATACGCCCGGGAAAAGGCTGACTGACCGTATTGTTCGATAAGCGTTTTCGACGCTCACCCCACAACAACAGGTCAGTTTTTCGTTTCTAACGACAGACCTGGGGAGGAGAGAGCGTCACCGATAACCCCTGGGGTGAACGGTGACGAGGCCGCGCAAACGACTAGACCGGGATTCGTCTCGGACTGCCCGTACGCAACGCCATGGGCGAGAGCACCCTTCGGGGAGCCACCTCGCCTTCACCCCCTCAGATCCGTCCTTAGAAAAAGCGAAGCGTTGTCATTCCGAGCGCAGCGAGGAATCGGCCCACGAGTTCGGGGAGGAGAGCCCTCCGTTGGCCCCCGCAAGGGGGTACCGATGGAGGATGGGCTTCGACACTGATTTGTTTGGGATTCGTCTCGAACATTTCAGTGATTGATCCTTTCGGATTCAGAACTCCTTCGGGAGTGACCTGAATCCCTTGGTCCGTCGCCTCGTGCGGCGGACCCCTTCCCCTAACCCGTCGGCTGAATCCAACCCGACCTATCGCAGTGCCGGAGACTGGTCCCGGTGCCCTATCCATGGGCCGAAACTCCCTAACCTGGAGAAATTGGTGGTTCGACTCCACTCTCTGCGACCAAACCAATACACAACCAAGGAGACTCCTATGCGCCTTTGCGAAGCCGACGAGATCGATGCAGAGAACGAGCTGACGTCCCAGGCCGCCGCGTTCCTGCGCAGCAACCCGACGACGGCCGAACCGATCGAAGCCTCCGGCGTCTTCAGCCGCGAGGATCACCGCCTTCCGACCTGGATGCTCGAGGTCGAACACGATCTCGCGCGGACGGGCTGATCCAACACAGATCCCCATGACGAGCCGCGCGTCCTCGTCATGACGAGACAAAGAAAGGACCTTCTCAAATGGTTGCAACGTAGCCTGCGGTCGGGCAGGCCGTAACGATCCAACAACTTCCGCTGGAGGAGCCGACAACCTCCTCCAGCACCATTCCTGCATCATCATTTGAGCCTGCCATGAGCGCAGCCGAATGGTGGCGCGAGAACGAAACAAGAACCTTCCACCCCAACACATTGGAGGCATCCAGATGTTCGAACAGCTCATCCGCGAGGCCATCGAGCGCGGATTCGATGAGATCACCTTCCATCCGACGGCGAACGGAACGTGCATCAGGCTCGTCGTCCGAAAGCCCTGGAGGGGCTTCGAAGAGAGTCACGTCCTGAACCAGGACCCGGGAGAGGTCATGCGACGCGCGAGAGACCTCCTGCGACAGGCAGGCTGGGAAACGCGCCTGACCGAGAACGGCATGCGTGCATTCCCGCCGTTCGCCGCCGTCGCCTGCTGAACAGGCGATGCATCAACTCGGAGGGGACGGACGCAGCGACATCACGTCCTGCGTCTGCCCCCTCCACGGAACTTCCGAGGCCATCAGACAGTCTGATGACATCAGAAGTTCCTTCGAGATAAACCTACAAACCCGCGATCTGAAAAGGAGCGGACATGTCGAATGAAGAATTGATCGCACTACTCGCGTTCGCTCTCGTCGCCGTGCTCATCAGCGCCATGATCCTCGCCTGGCCAGGGAGCCAACGAACTCCGAACGCCGTCGTGCTGAACGGGAATCCGCCGCGTGGGGTGGCACCATTGAGCGTCATCGCCGTGGGCATCATCATGAAGTGCGAGTGCGCCTACGACCGGCACGGTCTCGAGGGGAAGACTGTCATCTTCGCCATCCAGATCACTGCCTGACTACGGAGGGCGGCGGGCGCAGCGACATCACGTCCTGCGTCCGCCACCTCCACGGAACTTCCGAGATCATGAGATACTCGTGATATCAGAAGTTCCTTCCTACCCACAACACATTCAACCCGACCAATTGGTCAGGAGGTTCCGATGTCGCTCTGGAGAAAGTATTGGATCCCTCTCGTGGTGACGCTGCTGGCTACGATCAGCATCACCACCTTCATCCTCGAGAAGCCGAGTGAGCGCACGGTGCACGTGCGTTACACAGCACCGGCTTGGCATCCGGGCGGCAACATTTCCCTCTCGGGTTTCTGGGACATCAGTTCCCCCTCAGGGATACTCTGCGCCGACAAAAACGCATCTGCGACGGTCTTCGAATGCGACCTCACCTTTCCCTTGGACACGAGGGTCCTGTTCTGGATCGGCCTACCTCACGCGGGAGCGCCTGGCGGCTTCATCTGGTGGGGCGACATGAACTGGAAGACTCCGACGATGGGCTGCCCGGACTGCGAGTGTTCACCGTGGGGCGGTGATGGGGCCATGATCGGCACACTCACGCTCACCTCGGACGACAAACCCGTCACGTTCACGATGGTACCGAGCCCGGCCTACAACGATCCGAACCCGAACCGCCACTGCGAACGCGGCGAGATGCTGATCTACAACGGCTCGTGGAGCCAGTAGCTCATTCACTTCATGGGTGGGGGTGGACCGCAAGATCCTCCCCACCCTCGAGACTTGAGATCACGTTCTAAGCAACGCGCACTCAAGATTCGATCAAAAAACATCCCGCCCGTGACCGGTCACGAATGCGGCACTGCCTTGGAGCTAGTCCCCGTTAAACGGGACAAGACTCTCCCCGAGTCCCCAGGTAGGCGCCGCATCCATGATCTGTCAGGGGCGGTTTTTCTTTTTAGTGTCATCCCGAGCGAAGCGAAGCGGAACCGAGAGCCTGCCCTGAGCGCAGCCGAAGGGGACAATTTTCGAACATGGTGAATGTCGGAAAACTGTCCCTCCGCTCGGTCGCCGGGTGACGTAGTGCTTCTACACACCGCGAGTGGCGACCTCGGTCGGGATGACGGAAAGGGGGGCGACCTCGGTCGGGGTGACGCTTGGGGAAGTTCGCGCCACCACCACGTGTCATCCCGAGCAGGGTAGCCGCAAGCGGGTCGCAGAAGCGTGAAGTTACGAGGCGACCTGCGAGGGACCCCTGTCGGGCTACACGCCCATTCATATTTTATATGTCGCTTCCGAACGAAGTTTTGCGGCAGGGGGAACCTCGAAGTGTGAGAGGAGCAACGTCTCGACACACCTGTGACCACGTGGCCCGACAGGGGTCCCTCACGTGTCGCCAGGGGACATTGAGCTGTGACGAGCGCCACATGGCGACATCGTTCGGGATGACATTTGGGGGAGGCGTCCTCGCACTGTTTGATGAATTTTTTATTACCGCGCGTACTCCACCACGCGTTTCTCGCGGATCAGCGTGACGCGGATTTCGCCCGGGTGTTTGAGTTCGGCTTCGATCTTCTGCGCGATGTCGCGCGCCGTTTTTTCGGCGGCCAGGTCGTCCATTTGGGTCGGATTGACGAAGACGCGGATCTCGCGGCCGGCCTGGATGGCGTAGACTTTGTCCACGCCAGGGAAGGACGCTGCAGCAGCCTCGAGTTCCTCGAGGCGTTTCACGTAGAACTCGAGCGAGTCCTTGCGCGCGCCCGGTCGTGCGCCGGAGATCGCGTCCGCGGCTTTCACAATCACGGCTTCGACGGTCTTCGGCTTGTCTTCGTGGTGGCCGATGGATTGGTAGCAGATTTCTTCCGGGAACCCGAACTTCTTCATGATCTGGTAGCCGAGCTCCGGGTGGCCGCCCTGCATGTCGTGGTCCACGGCTTTGCCGATGTCGTGGAAGAGTCCGCCCTTCCGGCACACGTTCACGTCCGCGCCCAGCTCCTCGGCCATGAGCGTGGATATCTTCGCGACTTCCATGGAGTGGAGGAGTGCGTTCTGGCCGTAACTCGTGCGGTACTTCATCCGGCCGAGAATCTGGACCAGCTTCGGATCAATGCCGGCCATGCTGATGCCGAGCTCGTAGAGCGCGTCTTCGCCGGCTTTCTTGATGTCGATCGCGAGGTCTTTCTTCGCTTCCTCGATCGCCTCTTCGATGCGCCCCGGGTGGATGCGGCCGTCCTGGAGGAGCTTCGAGAGGGCGCGCTTCGCGACCTGGCGACGGATGGGCGAGAAGCCGCTGATCGTAATCATGCCCGGCGTGTCGTCCACGATGAGCTCGCAGCCCGTGAGGGCCTCGATCGCCTTGATGTTGCGCCCTTCCTTGCCGATCACGCGGCCCTTCATGTCGTCTGACGGGAGTTCCACGTACGACGTGAGTGTTTCGTGCGCGTGGCTCGAGGCCTGGCGCTGCACGGACACCGCGAGGATGTTGCGCGCCTTCTTGTCGATCTCGTCCTGGCTCATCTCGTCCAGCTTCCGCATGCGCGAGAGGATCGTGTCTTCATGCTGCTCTTCCACGAGCTTCATGATGCGCCCGAGCGCGTCGTCGCGGCGGAGGCCCGCGACCTCTTCCAGCTTCGCGAGCTCTTCGGTCTTGAGCGACTCAATCTCTTTCAACCGGGCCTCGGTCTTCGCGAGGTCGGCTTCGAGTTTCTTCTTCGCATCGTCCACCTCCAAGAGCTTCGTGCCGAACGCGTTCTCGCGTTCCACGAGCGACGCTTGCTGGCGCTTCAGGTCTTCGAGCGCCTTCTTCTCTTCAATGCGCGCCTCTTCCAGAATCTTGACCGCTTTGTCCTTGGCGCGGATGAGCACGTCCTGCTCCTTTGCCTCGGCCTTCTTCACCACGTCGGCGGCCTTGGCTTCGGCGCTCGCAACGTCACTCTTTCCCTTTTGGTCACGAACCATCCAACCAATCGCGAGCCCTACGACTGCACCCACAATTGCAACGATAAATGCGGACATATGTATGTCCGTTCCTCACGTAAAGGCACTCAGCCTGCCCCGAGTGAAGTCGAGGGGGGTCTTCAACTGTCTCGCGTAAAGCCCTGCACCTGGCACATCCGCCGGCCACTCGTTATGACAAAGGAAGATCCGACTCGGCACATCCGATAAGCCTCTGCGTCCGGAACGGTCTCAATCGTTAGTCGGTAGGAGGACGGTATCACGGGACGACGGACTTGAAAAGGGTCGAAATTCCTTCATGTTCTGCTATGATCCTCCCATGAAACCGTTCACCATCCTCTATTTCGGCGACGTTGTGGGAAAAATCGGCCGGACCGCGCTCATGAATGTCCTGCCGGATATGAAACGACGGTACGCACCGGATCTGACCATCGCGAATGTGGAGAATTTGACGCATGGCGCCGGCATCGCACCAAAGCAACTCCAGGTCCTCGCGGACGTTGGTGTGGATGCGTTCACGTCCGGTAACCACGTATGGGAAAACCCGGACGGGTTGGCGATGTTGGACGACCCAGCGTGGGCCGGACGGCTCATCCGCCCCGCGAACATGCGCCGTGGTGAACCCGGCCGTGGGTCGGCTGTGTACAAGACCAAGGACGGAGTGAGCGTACTCCTCGTGAACCTCATGGGACAGGTTCTGTTCCCGGAAACAGTCGAGTCGCCGTTCACGTCGCTCGACACAATCATCGCGTCGCACACGTCAGACCGCCCAAACGTCGTGTTCGTGGACTTCCATGCCGAGGCGACGTCCGAAAAAGAAGCCTTGGGCCACTATGCGGACGGTCGGGTGGCAGCCTTGGTCGGTTCCCATACCCACGTGCCCACGGCGGACGCCAAGATCCTCCCCGGAGGGACGGCATACTGCACGGACGTGGGCCGAGTCGGCGCCTATGATTCGGTCATTGGATTTGAAAAAAAGGGCGTACTTGAGCGATTTTTGACGGGTGGGGACATGCCATACGACATTCCCAAAAAGGGGCAGTCTGAAGTGAATGGCATCGCGGTCCGGGTGGACGTACAGACGGGTCGCGCGACAGGGCTTGACCGAATCCGTGAATTTGTTGAGTGCTAAGCCAATAACGGGTATCCTGTAGGTATCAATCGCGACCGAATCGCATTATGAACAAAGCAGAACTCATCTCCCACATCTCCGAGAAGTGTGGCGTAACGAAGAAACAAGCCGAGGACATGGTCGAAACCTTTGTGGCGACCGTCACCGAAACGCTCCAAAAAGGCGGTGAGGTGAACATCGCGGGCTTCGGCGCTTTCATGGCCAAGCAGCGCAAAGGCCGCACGGGCGTGAATCCGCAAAATCCAACTCAAAAAATTCAGATCCCATCGGTCACCGTCCCCAAATTTAAGGCAGGGAAAGGATTGAAAGACGCGCTCAAAGGACCGAAAGCTCCGGCTGCAGCGCCGACACCTCCTCCTGCCCCCGCGATGTAATCAACCAAACAAGGAAGTCCCGGTGACAAACCGGGACTTTTAATGTCGTGGTACCATGTGAGCGCTATGCCCGTAGACTCAAACGCCGGTTTCCATCCCATCCTCGCACAGGCCGCCACAGAACAGGCGTCGGACATCCACTTGATGGCAGGACAGCCGCCGATTTTCCGGTTGCATGGGAAACTGAAACGAATAGACACAATGCCGGTCTATACGGCGGAGACGCTCCTCGCGCACCTGGACCAAGTATTGTCGAAGGAACTCCAGGCGCGCTTCCGCGCGGAACGCGAACTCGACACATCGCTCGTGCTCGGGACCGGTGAACGGTTCCGCGTGAACGCATTGTGGGAAAAAGGGAATCCGGCCGTCGCGCTCCGGTTCATTCCGGCCGTCATCCCGACGCTTGATGACCTCCTTGCGCCCGAAGCGGCGTACGACTTCGTGAACATGAACTACGGCCTCGTGTGCGTGACGGGTCCGACCGGCGCCGGAAAATCGACGTTGCTTGCCGCGATGATCCAGGAAATCAACAACACGCGGAAGGAACACATCGTGACGCTCGAAGACCCCATCGAGTTCCTCTACCAGTCGAACCAGAGCATCATCGCGCAGCGCGAGATGGGAAGCGACTTCCTCTCGTTTCCTGCCGGACTCAAGCACGTGCTCCGCCAGGACCCGAACATCGTGCTCGTGGGTGAGATGCGCGATTTGGAGACGATCCAGGCCACGATCACCTTGGCCGAGACCGGCCACCTCGTGTTCACCACACTCCACACGAACAGCGCCCCGGAGACGATCGATCGCATCGTGGACTCGTTCCCCGCCGGGCAGCAGGCGCAGATCCGGCTCCAGCTCGCGCTCGTCTTAAAAGGGATCATTTCGCAGATCCTCCTTCCCCGCACGGACGACACGCGCATCGCGGCGCACGAGGTGCTTGTGAACAACGTCGCAATCGGGAACCTCATCCGCGAGTCGAAGACGAACCAGATCCAGAACGTGCTCTACAGCTCGCCCGGCGAACACATGAATACGCTCGACCAGGAACTGCGCTGGCTCGTGAGCGAAGGGTTCATCACGGCGGAGACGGCCAAAGCGCACGCGCGGAACCCCAATACCTTTGAATAATCCGAGCTACCGTTCCGTCACGAAATTCTTTGCCTCTTCAACGATGTCCTGCTGTTTCACGAGCTTCGAGTCTTTTGACGACCGCAGCTTCCATTCCACGCTGTCTTCCTTCAAAGACTTTTCACTCACGACGAGACGGAGCGGCATGCCGAGGAGGTCCGCGTCCGCGAACTTCTCGCCCGGGGAGACGTCCGCACGGTCGTCCCAGAGCACTTCGACGCCTTGAGTCTCAAGGTCGCGAACGAGCGACTCGGACGTTTCGAGCACGCGTTCGCGCGTGGCGTCGTCCTTCGGCATGAGGGAGACCAGGGAGACGTGGTATGGCGCCACGGACTTGGGCCAGATGATCCCGCGTTCGTCGTGCGAGGCTTCGACGATCGTGCCGACGAGCCGCGTGGTCCCAATGCCGTAGCAGCCCATGAGAACCGTCTTCCGCGATCCATCATCATCCGTGAACTCTAGCTTGAATGCTTCAGAAAATTTCTTACCCAGGTCGAAGATGTTCCCGGCTTCGATCCCTTTGACTTGGCCGAGATGCGCGCCACACTGCGGACATGCGTCGCCCGCCTTCAGAGACGAAATTTCGGCGTTCTGCGCGAACGCGCACGACGGACAGGCGAGGATCAGATCTTCCCCGGCGGGCGTGACGACTTGAAACTCATGCGAGAACTTCTTCGTGAACGACCCGCCGGACGCTTCGACGACCTTCGTATCCAATCCGCAGCGAGCGAAGACCTTGAGGTACGCCTCGAGCGCCTTCTGGTAGAAAGACTCGAGGTCATCTTGTGTCCGGTGGAACGAGTACAGGTCTTTCATGCCGAACTCGCGGCCGCGGAGGACCCCGCTCTTCGCGCGCAGCTCGTCGCGGAACTTCGTTTGGATCTGGTACACCGCGACCGGAAGGTCGTGATACGACCGGACGAATGACGCGACGAGCGGCGTGACGATCTCTTCGTGCGTGGCGCCGAGCGCGTACTCCTTGCCCGTCTGGCTCTTCACCTTGAAGAGGACGTCAACCGTATCCCAGCGTCCTGTGGTGACCCACGGGTCTTTCGGTTCGAGCGCGGGCATGAGGATCTCCTGCGCGCCCAGCGCGTCTATCTCCTCGCGGATGATGTTCTCGACCTTGCGGAGCACGCGGAACCCGAGCGGCAGCCACGAGTAGACCCCCGCCGCTTCCTGGCGCACGAACCCGCCCTGGAGCAAGAACTTCGCATTCGCGCTGTCCGCATCCGCCGGAACGGACTTCGTGGTCTTCGAGAGGAGACGAGACATGCGCATAGTGCGGATAGGGTAGTCGTTCGCATGCGTAAAGTAAAACCCCGGATGGTGCCGAGGTTGTACCATGGTGCGTCGCCTCAGAATCGAACTGAGAACCTTGGGCTTAAGAGGCCCCTGCTCTAACCAATTGAGCTAGCGACGCGTCTTGTTTGTGCGGCCAAGAATAAAATATTTTTCGTATTCTGTCAACGATCTCGCGTCCGTCTGTTTCCCTTGATTGCTGACACATTTCGATATACAGTCCGCACGCTCGCGCCCCTAGCTCAGCTGGATAGAGCGCTTCCCTCCGAAGGAAGAGGTCAGACGTTCGAATCGTCTGGGGCGCACCACGCAAAACGTCCCGGTGTACACCGGGACGTTTTGATTTTCTGTACTGACACAAATGTTACGGCAATGTGATGCTGGTCGCTTCAATCATAGATGACTCCGTCACACTTTTCACGAGACCGACGCCCTTCACCCAATACTCCGTGGTGCGGATGGTTGGCGGCTTATAACCAGTCGCGCCAGGCAATGAAGTCAGAATTTGCATGTCTGACTCGACCACGAGCGCCGTATACGTACCGGCCGGAACCGTAACTTCTTCTTCGCGGACTGCCTTGTGATGCAACGTCATGGTCGAAGAAACATTACCCATGCCCAGACGGACAGCGGTCGGGTTATCCAAGACCGTCTCCACCTGGAACTCGCCATCCCATTCGGATCCGACCGCGAGATTCTTGGGGAGCAGTTCCCCTGATGACTTCTTGGTGGTGGAGGTAACGCGCTTGCCACTCATGGCCGACGCCATGTCCAGTTGCCCCTTCGCTTTCAAGTCTCCACCCACACACTCGATATCCAACGACATGCTGATCCCGGCATCAGCCGGTCCGCCAGGCCTGGTAAATGTGTACTGCAATGTCGCTTTGTCACCGGACGTGTCCGCCGCCTTCACGGTGAATATACTCTCAGGAAGTCCCTTTACCGAAGACTTGTACGACACGGCATACCCTTCACGCAATGGATAATACGGGTGGGCGCAGCCGGATGATGCAACGCGAGATGACGCGACACCGGACCCTGACGCCCCAGAACCAGGAACGGACGGTGTGCCGCAGCCTGCGCCAAGGAATGCGACAAGACCCACGACCATGAAACGTGAACGCATAAAGAAACGTTAAGGGATAATGATCGTCAGGATAGCCTCAATGTCTCACTTTGCGGAAGAGACGGTTGACAAACGCATCGAAATCCGGTATCTTCCTCCTCCACGTGAGAGGAGGAACTCCGTTGGAACATTGCATCTTCATACACCTCGACGACGAGTTAATGGTCGTGAACGTGACAAGGCGCGTGCTGCGGCACGAAGACGCCGAGGCCTTGTCTCTCAGGGCGATCAGTGACACATCCGAAGCGCAGGTGCTCCGGTTCGCGGACGATCTCATCGAACGCCGCGCTGCGAGAGGGATCCTGGTCGTCACGCACATCCGCGTGGCGGTCGCGTTCCTCGCACGTATGAAACTAGCGGCGGACGATGGGGCCGTTCCGGCGCTGCGCGTGGGAATCATCTCCGACGGCGACCTCCAGGCCTCTGACCGCTACACGAACGGCGTGGAGTTTTTGGCCGGCATGCGTTCCGACCTCGGGTCCAGGCTCACCCATGCCATGCTGCTCTCGGCGAACGACGACCTGCTGGCCCTGGCTGCACAAGAAGGCTTCCACACCGAAGAGAAAAAATGCGACCTTACGGCCCCGTCACTTATCGCTTGGTATCGATCCTTCATCGACGGCCGGCCGTGGTGACAAACCCCCCCTATTTGAAGACGCCTCACGAAAGTTCGTGAGGCGTCTTGTTCGTCGAGAGAGTGGAGCGGCCCCTGCCCTCAGTTGAGGTACGGGGCGAAGCGGGCGGGAATCGAGAGGAGACCCTCCAGGATCTCGCGATCCTCCTCATCGAGCCCGTCGGCAAGGTGTGGCTCCGCGCTGAGCGCGTTTCGAAGCTCGGTGATTGCGGCACACAGGCCTTGTGCATGGATCGCCTTGCCGGTGGCGCGGTACGTGTCTACGAGACCGCGGGCGACCAACCGATGCTCGTTCTGGATCGCCTGGAGGCGGTCGGCCAACGCTTTCGGGCAGCCGTCGGCGCTCTTCAGGAAATCAGAGGCCATACCGACCACCAGGAACCCGTCGGCAATCGTGTTCACTCCTTCGCGGGTCCCGAGACCCGTGACCTGAGGCCTGATCCGGACTGCCGTTGCGGTTGGATGTACCGAGCCCATGCGCGCTCCTTTCAAGGTCCTACTACAGGAATACCAAGAGACGTGCCGCGTGTCAATCCACAGGGGGTCAGCGCGAGATCAGTCGGAAGAGTCGGTATAGGACCGGCATCCGCGGCAATTCCCACGTGCCAGCGAGATCACGGCGCTCCCCTCCCCAGCCGAGTTTGAAACGGGTAATCCCGTCCCACGCGTGTTTGTAGTATGGGGAAGACGCGGACTCGGGATTGATCCCATGGAAGTCGTAGTACCGGAACCCGCGCGCCTTCGCGGACCGGATCGCGTCCCAGTGGAGCGCGTACGGCGCCATGAAGTTCCGTTCCGCGTTCGAGGACGCGCCGTAGAGGTACGTCACCGTGTCGCCGTACGACACTTCGAAACTCGCGGCGCGGATTTTCCCGTCACGTATGGCGAATCGCAGGTCCGCCATCCCGCGCGCACGCAGAAACTCAAACGTTGCACGGATGTAGTCAGATGGCTGCGAACGGAACTGGTCCCGTCGTGCCGTCTCCTCGTTCAACCGGATGAATGCATCCAGGTCTTCCGCCGACGATCCGGTCCGGACCGTGACGCCGTGCTTCTCGGCAATCCTGATGTTGTACCGCGTCTTCTCGTGCATGGCCGCGAGCAGCTCCTTTTCTTCCGGAGACAGATCGGCGAGCAATGTCGAGGCGGGCATGTAGGCGTGGGAACGGACCAAGCCGGAAACCGGGAACTGGGAACCGGGAACCGGAGGCTCAATTCTCCAAAAGAGGGCGCGACCCGGGAGACTCTTCGACTCGAGTGCGGTTATGAAGTGAACGATGGCATCGATCGAGCGGACCACGGGGCCGCGAGGCGCGTACCAGTACCCGCCTACGAGGGGTTTTCGATAATAGACGAATAACGCGGCCGCGTCCCACGCCCCATCTGGACCAACTAATGCGAGACGCTGGATCATTTGCCCTTGAGACACGCGAAACTCTCCCCACGCCCAGGATTGAGTGAATTGGGACCAGGGCTGGCTCGTGATAAAGCCGTCCCACTGATTCTGATCTCTTGCTTCGAAAAACGACATTGTCAGTTTGAAAGACTTCGTAACGCTTCCCGGACCCTGTCAGACACATCTGTAATTCCTACCGGGACATTTTTCAACGCCGTCCGGGCTTGATGAGATGAGTAGCCGAGACTCACGAGCGCATCCACCACTTCACGGTCCGGGCCCATGGCGACATCGACGTCGATCAGCTGGCCCTTGAGTTCAAGGACGATTTTCTGCGCGATTTTCGTGCCGATGCCTGGCGCGGACGTGAGGGCCGCGAGGTCTCCACTCATGATGGCGCGCTTCACCGTCTCCGCGGTTCCGACCGAGAGGATGCTCATCCCGGCCTTGGGACCGACGCCGCTCACGGCAATCAACCGTTCGAAGAGCGCGAGTTCGTCGGCGGACAGGAAACCGTACAAGTCGCGTGCGTCCTCGCGCACGTGGTCGTGGATGTGGAGGAGCGCATCCTCGCCCACCGAAAGACGCGTGAGCGTGTTCGGCGCCGCGTTCACGCGATACCCGACGCCTTGGACGTCGAAGACCGCGTAGAGCGGCGTGAGCGCCGTTACCTTGCCCCGGAGACTCGCGATCATGGAAGTAGCCTAACCTGAACCGTCGTAAAAAAGAAGCGCCCCACCCGTGAGTCACGAGTGGGGCGTCTGTCGATGGAACGAGCTAGCGGACGAGAGCGAGCGCCGACGGAGGCAGGGGCGGAACGCCGTCGAACGTGAGGTACGTCCGGAAGGCGTCCCGCGCCTCTCGGATCCGTCCGAGCTTCCGCTCACACTCCCCGATCTCGAGGTACACGTCCGGCGTCTCGGGAGACGCCGCGCGCGCAGCTTCGTAGAACACTAGTGCGCCGTGGCAGTCCTTCACCGGACCGGTCGCCATCATGCGGCCGTTCCGGAGCGCTTCCTGCGCGTCCCGTGAGGGCGCCTGCGGCAGGCGCTTCCTCGGACCTGCCGGAACAGGTGCGACGAAGGGCCGCGATGCAACCGGCGGGGGCTTCACGCTCACTGGCGGCGTGGCGGATGGGAAGTCCGGGAACCGGACTTGCGCCTCCGGAGTTGTTCGGTTCAACCACCAGAGGCCGCCCACGATCACGAGTGCGAGGAGAATGAGGAGCGCGGACGCCCTTCCGAGCGCCAGTGAGAACGACGGTGACTGGAGATCCTCCCCCGATACGCTCCGCATGGTCGTCCGCGGCCGATTCCCGGAAGGGAGGCGGTCCGCGACCGGCGGGAGCCCGTCTGACTGGCGGAGCCCGAGAGGCAGAGGCGCGGGCGACGGGTACACCGGGGTCATCGGCTGACTCTCGTGCGGCACGGTGGGCCGGAATGAGAGCGGGATCGCTTCGTTCAGGTCCACGACCGCCATCGTGGCCGCGCGCGACCGCTCCCGGTCGATGCGCTCGGCGTTGCGGAGGTCATTCAGCATCTCGGCGGCGTCCTGGTAGCGCTCCCACGGGTGTTTCGCGATCCCTTTCCGGATCACGTTCACGAGGAGCGGGTTCAGGTCCCGAACGAACACGGACGGATCGGGCAGCGGGAACGAGTCGGTACAGATCGCCCTCATCCGTTCCTGTGTGGTCAGGCCTCCGTAGGGAAGACGGCCGGTGACGGCTTCGAAGAGCATAGTCCCGATCGCGTAGAGGTCCGTGTGGGGCCCTGCGTGCCACACCTTCCCGGTCTCGTCCGGTTGCGACTGGCCGAAGTACAGCTCTTCGGGCATGTAGTCGGGCGTCCCCATCTGCTGGAACTCTTTGGTGAGCTTGGGATTCGACCCTGTGGCCGAGAAGGCCTCCTCGGTCAGCTTCGCGATGCCGAAGTCGAGGATCCGGATGGACACGCCGTTCTTGTCCATGACGATCATGATGTTCGACGGCTTCAGGTCCCGGTGGATCACGCCGTTCTTGTGCATGTACCCAACGAAGTCCAGGATCTGGTCGTTGATGCGGTACAGGTCCAAGAGCGGGTAGACGGACTGCGGGAGGCAGAGGAGCGGCACCTCGTTCGTCTCCGCATCCACCTGTCCGGGCGGCGGGAGTCCCGCCCTGTAGGCGTAGTGTTCGATCTTGTTCGAGAACGGCGTGCCGTGGACGAAGTCCATCACGAAGTACGGGATGCCGTACTCGTCCTTGTCCGTGTCGTGGATCCGCACGGCGTAGCTCTTCGAGTAGTTCTGGATGAGCTTGCCGTTGGTCGCCACCTCGCGGAGGAACCGTTCGACGAACTGGCTCTGCACCTCCTCCTGATCGGAGATCGAGCTCGTCGAACTGGCGATGAACGAACTCCGGAGGAGATGGAAGTGCATGAACTTGATGGCGACTTCGGCCGACTGCATGCGGAGGTCAAGTCCCTTCCACACCTCGGCCATGCCGCCCACGCCGACCGGCTCCACAAGCTTGTAGCGGCCGCCGATGACGACGCCGGCCGTATGCTGATAATCATCCATGACTCCCGCCTTTCTTGGCTGGATTTGGGTTGAGATTTCAAAAGGACGGACGTCCGAACGTACAATAAAACGGCGGTTTCGTCAACCCCACACCAGTTCGGTCCGCATCAATTTCAATGAGCATTCGATATCTAAAAAAGTAGGGGGTGCTCGTTGCAGCAGATTTGTTGTCACGAACTGGTGCGGGTTCAAGCCCACTGGTCAGCCCGTCGGACGGGCTTATTGTTGTATCGCGATCTCCACGTCGCGACCGTCCAGCATGAACGACACTCCTTCGAGCGACCCGGGCAGTTCAGAGCCGACGGACAGGCGGTCGGCTTTGATGTCTGATGTAATCGCGGGCACGAACCGGTCGAACAGATCGCGGGTCCCCTGGTCGCGAACGGCGACGTACGCGGTCACACGGTCGCCCAGTTGCAATCCCTTCGTCTTCCGAAGCGCCATGAACCGCCGCACGAGTTCGCGCTGCATCCCCTTCTCCTTCAATTCCGGCGTGAGCCTCGTGTCGAGTTCGACGGCGACCGTCTCAATGTCTTTCCCGGCCTGGACGGAGATCCTTTCGACGTTCAGCTCGTCGCGGATGAGGTCGAGGAGATCCGACTTCGCGCCGAGCCTGCCCACGTCCGTCGGATCCTTCACGAGCACCGTAGCGCCGGCGAGTGCCTGACGGACCGGGATCTTCGTCACGGCGCGCTGTTCCTGACCCGCCGCGCACGCGGCGCGGATCCAATTCATGTCGGCGAGCAGCCGTTCATCAATCAGGCGCTCATCCGCCTTGGGCCAGCGTTCGAGGTGGACGGACGCTTTCGACCCGCCCATGTCGAGGTAGATGCGATCGGCGATGAAGGGGGTCGCGGGTGCCATGAGGCAGGCGAGGTCGAGGAGGACTTCACGGAGCGTTTTGAGCGCATCCTTCCGATCGTACGCGTCCGCGCCCTTGATCCGCTCACGCGACCGGCGGAGCCACCAGGTCGAGAGATCTTCTACAAATCCGCGGAGCGGCCTGACCGCGCGCGTGAGCTCGTACCCTTCGTACGCTTTCGTGACGTCGCGGGTGAGCGCATGGAGGCGCGCGTAGAGCCACCGGTCGAGCACGTGCGCGCTCCGGGGCTTCGCGAGTTCGACCGTTTCGTCGCCCACGTAGGTCTGGTAGAAGGTCACCACGTTCCAGAGCGTTGAGAGGAGCTTTCGAGAGACCTCGTCCAATTCGCGCGTGGAGAAATTGAGGGAGTCAGACTCAATGACGGACGACGAAAGGAGGTATGTGCGGAGTGCATCTGCGCCGTATTGCGTCAGGATGTCCCACGGGTCCGGGTAGTTCTTCAAGGACTTGGACATCTTCTTGCCGTCTTCCGCGAGGATGAAGCCCGTGACGATCACGTCCTTGAAGGCGGGCTTGCCCATGAGAGCCGTGGACAGGACGTGGAGGGTATAGAACCAGCCGCGCGTCTGGTCCTGCGCCTCGCCGATGAAGTCGGCCGGGAAATTCTTGTCGAACCGGTCTTTGTGTTCAAAGGGGTAGTGCTCGGCCGCGTACGGCATAGAGCCACTCTCGAACCAGCAGTCGAAGACGTCTGGGACGCGACGCATCACGCCGCCGCATGGACAGATGAGCGTGACCTTGTCGATCCCCGGACGGTGCAGATCGAGCGTCGCCGGGAACGACTCGGGCGTCGCGCGCTTTTTCAAGTCCGCGATGGACGAAATGACGACGCGTTCTGCGCAGAGTTCGCACTCCCACACGGGAATGGGCGCGCCCCAGTACCGCGAGCGCGAGATGTTCCAGTCGGGCGCGGTTTCGAGACCCTTCCCGAACCGTCCTTCCTTGAAGTGTGATGGATGCCAGGTGATGCGCTTCCCCGTTTCCATGAGTTTGTTCTTGAGCTTCGTCACGTTCACGAACCACGCGGGTTGCGCGCGGTAGATCAAAAGCGTCGAGCAGCGCCAGCAGATGGGGACGCTGTGCTGAACCGTCTCCTTCCGGTAGAGGAGGCCGCGCGACGCAAGGTCCTCCTGGATGGGCGCATTCGCCTCGCGGATGTCCATCCCGGCCCAGGGCGTGACGTTCGGAACGAACGCGCCGGATTCATCCACCGTTTCCAAAACCGGCAAGTTGTGCGCCTTTGCCGTAAGCATATCTTCCTCGCCGAAGGCGGGCGCGGTGTGCACAATCCCCGTGCCATCTTCCGCGCTCACGTACCCGGCCGTGACGACATGATGAGCGTAGCCCGGCGTAGGGATGAACGTGTAGAGCGGCTCGTACTCGATCCCTTCGAGTTCATCGCCTGTGTGGCGCTCAAGAATCTGGAACGGCGGGTGGTGATGCTCGTCTGCATGATGCGGGTCTTCGAGTGGGAAGTATTCGCGGAGTACGTCATTGATCCGCTCTTCCGCGAAGGTCAGGGTCTCTCCCGTGTCGCGGATCTTCACGGTCACGTACACGAGCTTGGGGTGCACGGCGAGCGCTACGTTCGAGGGCAGCGTCCATGGCGTCGTGGTCCAGGCGAGGAGGTACGACTTCTCCTTCCCTTTCACTTTGAACTTGACGGTGACGGCGGGGTCTTCATGGTCAACGTACGAATTCCCCATGCTGACCTCGAAGTTGGAGAGCGGGGTTGCGCACCGCGGGCAGTAGAGCGACACGCGGCGATCCTTGTAGATGTGCCCCTTTTTCACGAGCTCGGCGAATACCCACCACACGCTCTCGATGTAATCGTCATCTACCGTCCGGTACGCATGCTCCATATCCACCCATCGCCCGAGGCGCGCGATGTACCGACTCCATTCCTTGACGTACTGAAAGACGGACAGGCGGCACGCGTTCGTGAATCCCTCGATCCCGAACGCCTCGACCTCGCGCTTGGTGGCGAGGTTCAATTCCTTTTCGACGAGGATCTCGACCGGCAGCCCATGGCAGTCCCAGCCCCAGCGCCGCGGCACGCGGAACCCCTGCATGGTCTTGTACCGCGGAATCACGTCTTTGATGACGCTCTGGAGGATGTGCCCGTAGTGCGGCGTCCCCGTGGCAAACGGCGGGCCGTCGTAAAACACGAACGTCTTCCCCTCCGGGCGTTCTTCCACGGACCGCTCGAAGATGTTCTTCTTCTCCCAATACGCGGCCATCTCTTCCTCCATCTTGGGGAAGTTGGGACGACCGCCCGCCTGGCCTGTCTCGTCTGCCATAGATGACGCGTAGGATGATGGGTTTCTGGCTCATCGTCAACGGCGTGTTATCCTGTCCATTATGAAAACCCTGTATCTCGGCGCCGACCACGCTGGTTGGAAACTGAAAGAGAAGCTGAAGCCGCATCTCACGCGGCTCGGCCATTCCGTCAAAGACCTGACGCCCATGTTCATGCCCGGCGACGACTACCCGTGGATCGGTACCGCCGTGGCAAAGAAGGCGGTGAAGGACCATACGCGCGGCATCCTCGTATGCGGGAGCGGGGTCGGCGTCGCCATCGCCGCGAACCGCGTGAAGGGCGCCCGCGCCGTGGAGGGTCACACGACCTCACAGGTGAAACACGCCCGCGAGCACAACGACGTGAATGTGCTCACGCTAGGCGGGTGGACGACGTCAGTTGCGGCTGCCATGAAACTGATCAAGACGTTTCTCGCGACAAAGACGTTCATGGCCGCGCGACATCGCCGCCGCGTGAAACAACTCGGATGATGTGGTAGGGGCGCACTGCGTGCGCCCCGAACGATATATCGCGCGGTGGCATTCCTGCTCGGGGCGCACGCAGTGCGCCCCTACCCAATGAAACCAACCCCTCAAATCATCCCCGCCATCCTCGCCAAGACCGCGCGGGAGTTTAAGAAGAAGCTGGACCTGATGCACGGCATCGCGCCGCTCGTGCAGGTGGACGTGATGGACGGGAAGCTCGTCCCGAACACAACGTGGTTTGATGCAGAGACCGTCGCGTCGTTTGACGCGGACGTTGAGTACGAACTCCACCTCATGGTGAAGAACCCCTTCCCGATCGTGACGGACTGGATGCGGGTCCGCGGCTTCACGCGGATGATCGTCCACGCCGAGAGCAGAATGGACTTGAAGACGGCCATCCGGTTCGCGCGCGAGAAGTGCATCGAGATCGGCGTCGCGATCTCGCCGGGCACGCCGCTCTCAAAGATCATGCCGCACGTCCGTTCGCTCGACTCCGTCCTTGTGATGGGCGGCACGCCGGGCCGGTCGGGGAAGACGCTCGACCCGAAGACGCTCGACACGGTCCGGACGTTGCGACGACGCTTCCCGACGCTCCCCATCGGCTTCGACATCGGCGTGAACGCGGCGACGATCCCTGCGCTCCGGCGCGCAGGCGTGACGCGGTTCTGTGCGGCGAGCGCCGTCTATGGAGCCAAGAATCCGCGCCGCGCCCTCGCGTCCCTCCGGCGCGCGCTGTAAATCCTCCGGCCCCTGACGTATACTAGAACCATATGACACAGAAAAATGTTGAGACCGCCATGTGGGTGCTCCGCATCGCTGTGGCCGGCGAGTTCCTTGGCCACGGGGTGTTCGCGCTCCAGGGCAAAGCACAGTGGGTCGGGTGGATGCAGCAGTTGATCGGCATGGACGCGGGGTTCGCAACCCAGCTCCTCCTCATGATCGGCGTCCTGGACCTGATCGTCGCCTTCTTCGTGCTCGTAAAACCCATCCGCGCGATCGTGCTCTGGGCCGCGCTCTGGGGGTTCTGGACCGCGATTCTGCGACCCTTGGTCGGCGAACCCATCTGGGATTTCATTGAACGCTGGGCAAACTGGGGCGCCCCGCTCGCGCTCCTCTTCCTCTCGGGCTGGCCGAAGAAAGGACGCGAGTGGCTGGAGGACGCCACCGCACGCTGACACGTCCGGGGGTCGGGGTCGTTCCCGTGCTATTCTTCCCCCATGCGCCGTCATCTCGCGACAATCCTGACGATGGTTCTGATGTTTTTTACGGCTCTCCCCGCGCGTGCAGATTTTAAGGTGGGAGACCTCGTGCGTTCGCAGAGCGTGGACACGGTGTACGTGATCTCGGCGGACGGCAAGCGCTACACGTTTTTCAGTAACCCCATCTACCACACCTGGTACGACAACTTTTCCCGCGTGAAGTTCATCGGTGAGAAGGAGCTCGCGTCCATCCCATTCGGCGGCGTCATGTTCGTGCGTCCGGGCACGAAGATGGTGAAGGTGCGGACCGACCCCAAGGTCTACGCCGTTGCGAGCGGGGGGATCCTCCGTCCGGTCAAGGACGAAGCGACCGCCGTCGCGATCTTCGGACCGACATGGAACAAACAGATCATGGATCTGGATGATGCGTTCTTTGCGCAGTACTTCATTGGAACGGAAATTGACGACCCGGACGACTACGTCGTCGCGTACGAGCGGCACCTCGCGGGCGAGGCGGAGAACGTCCTCCTCCGGCCCACAAGGGGCGGGGCCACGTCCGCTCCGACCGTGAGCGCGACCAAGCCCCCGGCGACGATCGCGATCAATGACGGGTTCTATGCTGAACTGACGGCCACGGGAACACGGTCCATCCGGAACATCCTCATGGCCTCGAACGGGGCGGTCTTCGCGCGCTGCGACCAGATCGGCGACTGCGGGGGCCTGGCCGGACCGTTCCGCACCGGGTCCACCCAGGGCGTGGACGCGTACGTATGTGACCTGAACGGCACGTGCCGGCGCGTGGGAGTCGGGACGACCTCCGTCATCGCGTCCGCACCCGCGACGGGCCTTTCGGTCAGCCTCTCCGCGACGTCGACGTCCGTCGCGCGCGGCGCAAAACTCACGCTCACGGCCACGGCCACATCGCCGTCGGGCATCTCCCGCACGATCGTAGGCCAGGACGGAGGAACGCGGTCCACGTGCGAGAACCAAGGCCGGTGCACGCTCACGACGGCGCCGCTCACGGATCCCGGCACGTTCACCTATTCGGCTTCCACGTGCGACGCTGGCAACCGCTGCGCATTCTCGACCCCGATCACGATCACGGTACGCTGACAATTCGTAATACGTATATCCGTATGATCCAATTCGTAATTCGTAACCCATCATGTATACTCTCCCCTATATGAAAAAACTCCTCACAACTCTCGCGATCACGGCGACGATCCTCGCGCCCGTGGCAACGCGCGCGGCGACGGTGACCGTGTCCGACGGCGACCTCATCAAGGGAACGGACCTCGATACGGTCTACTACTACTACAGCGGCTACCGCTACGTCTTCCCGACCGAGAAGACCTACAAGAGCTGGTACGGCAACGACTTCTCCACGGTGAAGACGATCGCCATGACCCAGCTCACGTCCTACTCGCTCGGCCGGCAGAACGTCACGTACCGCCCGGGCACGCAGCTCTTGAAGATCACGACGGATCCGAAGACGTACGCCGTGGGCAAGGGCGGCAAGCTCCGCTGGGTGCAGAATGAGGCGGTCGCGAAGCTCCTCTGGGGCAACGACTGGGCGAAACAGGTCCACGACCTCCCGGACCCCTTCTTCATCAACTACCAGATCGGCGACCCCATCGCCTCACCGTCGGACTTCAGCCCGCAGTCCGAGAAAGATTCGGCCCCGGCCATCTGGTCCGACAAGGGCTGGCCGCAGCCGGCAGGATCCCAATCCACGGGCTACTAACGAACACATGAGACCAGTCCACCCCTTCACGGGGTGGTTTGGTATTCGACGTGCTAGAATAGCCCGGTATGCAACGCATCCGCATCTCCTTCCTGACCCTCGTCCTCGTCGCGACGACACTGCCAGCACGGGCCGCGACGATCGTCCCTGGCGACCTCATCAAAGCCTCGGGCGCGACCGTGTACTACCACGCCACGGACGGGAAGCGGTACGTGTTCCCGACCGAGAAGACCTACTTCACCTGGTATGCCGACTTCGGGAACGTGAAGACGATCACGGACGCCGAGCTTGCCGCGATTCCCATCGGGGGCAATGTGACGTACCGCCCGGGGGTCAAGCTCTTGAAGATCACGACGGATCCTAAGACGTACGCGATCGATGCCGGAAAGACGCTCCGCTGGATCACAACCGAGGAAGCAGCCAAACAACTCTACGGCAACGACTGGGCGACGAAGGTGGACGACCTCCCGGACCCGTTCTTCATCAACTACAAACTCGGTGCGGACATCGCGTCCGCCGCGGACTACTCCCCGACGACGGCCCGTGACGCGCACGCGACGATCCAGGCGACGCTCACGGCCGCCTCGCCGACACCGACACCGACTCCAACGCCGACGCCGACCCCCACACCGTCGGGCACGACCGTCACGCTCACGACGAACAAACCTACGGCACAGGCGAACGAATCAGTTGAGGTCTACGCATCCACCAATTACGTGAACGGCATCACGGCGTTCGATATCTACATTGACGATCAGTTGTACAAGACCTGTCAGAATATCGCGACGTGTTCGTTTAGCTGGACCATCCCGACCGCCGGCACGAAATCGTCGTACACGTACCGCGCGAAGCTGACCACGATGAGCGGAGAGACTGCGGAAGCGACGACGTCCACCGCCATCGTCTCGACCCCGATCCATTCCTTCATCCAGATGAGCGCGGAGCGGACCACGATCCGTCCGAACCAGGCGTCGTCGCTCCGGTCGCTCATGACCGATGGGTTCTCGGTCGCGAAGAACGAAATCTATATCGACGGGGTCGCCGTCAAAGTGTGCACCGCCTCGCCGAACGACTGCCGCTATACCGATTACATCACGGGGGCGATCGGTTCGTCGCATTCCGTGTACGCCATCGTGACGACCGGGAACGCGCTCATGTACAAGAGCAACACCCTCACGGTCACGATCGGCACGAATGATACGCCGGCGGCGACCCTCACTCCGTCGAAGACGGCGATCTACCCCAATGAGACCGTGGACATGACCCTGACCGCGAGCGACGACGACGGACTCGCCTCCATGGACATCGTGAAGGACGGCGTGACGCTGAAATCCTGCGCGGGCGCGGCCCCGTGCACCGTCACGACCGGCCCGTGGAACGTCCCGTCCGGATCCGTCCTCACCTTCGAGGGCCGCGCCTACGACATGCTCCATGCGACCGCGACCGTCATGGCGACCGTGACCGTACAATAGAGGACAATTGACTGCCTGTTTTCAGGCGGGTAACATTCATCCACAATTTCATTCATTCACTCTATTCATCCCATGCGTATCAACTCACGCGTCATGGCCATTGCGACGGCAATCGCGACCATGAGCACCTCCTTCGTCCCGGCCGCGACGCACGCCGCCATGACGAACGAACCGTCCGCCGTGTTCTCTCCTGGCGATCTCATCAAGGGTCAATCAACCTCCTCGGTGTACTACTACGCCTCGAACGGGAAGCGGTACGTGTTCCCGAACGAGAAGACGTACTTCACCTGGTACACGGACTTCTCGACCGTGAAAACGATTTCCGACGCCCAGCTCGGCGTGATCGCGATCGGCGGGAACGTCACGTACCGCCCGGGCATGAAGATGCTGAAGATCACCACCGACCCGCGTACGTACGTGGTGGACCAAGGCGGCATCCTGCGCCACGTGGGATCAGAACAGCTCGCAAACACGCTGTACGGATTGAACTGGAAAAACGTGATCGAAGACCTCCCAGACCCGTTCTTCATCAACTACCGGGTCGGCACGGCCATCCAGACGGCGTCGGACTACAACCCGGCGAACGTGAAGACGCTCACCACGACGATCGCGCAGGACAAGCAGTTCGACGAGACGAAAGTGACGATCTCGATCGGATCACCTTCCTCGGGCATCGTGCCGGCCTCCACGACCGTAAAGAAGGGCGTGCAGATCACATGGACGAACCGAGACAACCAGCTCCACACGGTCGTCGGCACGGGCATCGACTCCGGCAACATCCAGGTCGGGCAATCGTGGTCGAAGACGTTCGATACGGTCGGATCGTTCGACTACCACTGCGGCATTCACACATCGATGCAGGGAACGGTGAACGTGGTTCAATAAATCCGATCGATGGCATCACAGAAACGCCCCAACTTCGGCTGGGGCGTTTGCGTCCTACATGAGTGCTTGAGTGCGCGAAAATTTTTCGCACCCAAGCACTCAAGCACCCTTGCGTGATATACTGTCCTTCTATGCCCCCAACCTCTTCTCAAAAACGCCCCGGCGTCCTCGCCTGGAGCGTCTTCATCATCGCCATTCTGATCGGTGCCGGCGTCGTCTGGAAGATAATCAGTACGGTGACGACGTCGTACCGCCTGACGAATCTTCCCGACATGAGGGGTATCGTGGAGTCGGATGTCTCCTCCGAGGGAGCGTTCCTCATGGGAGCGCCGGGCATCGCTCCGATGCCGCCCGTGGCCACGCAAAAATTCGCGGCGCGTCCGGACGTTCAACCGAACAAACCCGAACAACGCGTGATCAAAACGGGAGCGTTGACGCTGCGTGTGGAAGACGCGGGAAAGGCAACGGATGCGGCGCGCGGAATCGTGACCGGCAAGGGCGGCTACGTGGAGTCATCATCAATGACCGATACGGGCAACGGCCCACGTACGGCGGTCCTCACGGTCCGTGTCCCCGTGACGGTCTTTGATCAGACGATGGGTGAGTTGAAACAGATTTCAACGGTGGTGCTCCGCGAGGACGTGAACGGGCAGGACGTCACCATGGAATTCGTTGATCTTGAAGCTGATCTCCGGAACGCCAGGGCGGAAGAGGCGTCATATCTCGAGATCATGAAACGTTCGGGCAAGATCGAAGAGGTCCTCGCCGTGGCCGAACGGTTGGCGGACGTGCGCGGACGCATCGAACGGTTGGACGGCCAGAAGCGCTACCTCGAGAATAGGACGGACCTCGCGACGATCAACCTGACGCTCACGGAAGAGACGCGCGTGCAGGCTCCGACGAGAACCTGGAAACCGCTTGAAACGCTACGCCAGGCCGGTCTCGAACTCGTACAGACCCTCCAGGGATTCGTGGACTTCCTGATCCGCTTCTTCGTGGGCCTCGTGGCCGTGCTCCCCTTCCTCGCATTTACGGGCCTCTTGATCTGGCTCGGCTGGAAGATCATGAAGATATTCATCGGACGGGTACGGTAACGAAAGAGATCGACCGTATCGCAGAAGGACGACCCGCTGGCCGTCCTTCATGCTATGATAGCGTCGGATATGCCTCATTTGCATGAGGAAAAGGTGAAGAACCTGGAGCTCATCGCGAACAAGCTCCGGCAGCATGTGATCCGCATGGTCGCCGCAGCAGGGAGCGGGCACCAGGGCGGGGCGCTGGGGATGGCAGACGTATTCGCTGTGCTCTACTTCCATGAACTGAAGCACCGGCCGAAAGACCCGGAGTGGGAAGACCGCGACCGACTCATCCTCTCAAACGGCCACATCTGCCCTGTCCGGTACGCGGCCATGGCGGAAGCCGGGTACTTCCCTGTAAAAGAACTAATGACGCTCCGGCGTCTTGGATCCCGACTGCAAGGTCACCCGGAACGCGAGCGACTCCCAGGGAGCGAGACAACGAGCGGTCCGCTCGGATCAGGACTCGGCCAGGCGACGGGCATGGCGTACGTCGGGAAGATGGACAAAAAATCGTGGCGCGTGTTTTGTTTGACGTCCGACGCGGAACACGAGGCAGGCGTGCACTGGGAAGCCACGATGTTCGCCGGCAAGAACCGGCTCGACAACCTCACCTGCGTGATCGACCGGAACAACATCCAGATCGACGGCGACACGGAAAACGTGATGCCCCTCGAGCCGCTCCGCGCCAAGTACGAGGCGTTCAACTGGCACGTGATCGAGTGCAACGGGAACGACGTGCAAGACGTCACCCGTGCGCTCGAAGAAGCGAAGAAGGTCCACGACCGGCCCACGGTCGTGATCGCCCACACCATCCCCGGCCGCGGCGTCTCCTATATGGAGAACAACTATCTCTGGCACAGCCAGCCGTTCAAACCCGGGGAAGCAGAGAAAGCGCTGAAAGAGCTGAAGGACATCGAGGCGAAGCTGACCGCTGACCACCAACAGGACGTATGATTCGGAAAGACGCCCATCTCATCCCGAAACCATTCGATCCCAAGATCGAACAGAAGCCCACGCGCGACGGGTACGGCGTTGGCGTGGTCGAAGCGGCGAAGGCGGACTCGCGCGTGGTCGTGCTCTGCGCGGATTTGACCGAGTCCACGAGGAACCTGGATTTCAAGAAGTTCTTCCCCGACCGTTTCGTGCAGATGGGCGTCCAGGAACAACTGCTCGCCGCGCTCGGCGCGGGCATGGCGCTCGCGGGAAAAATCCCGTTCATCACGAGCTACGCCATGTTCTGCCCAGGCCGCGCGTGGGAGCAGGTCCGGACCAACATCTGCCTGAACAACGTGAATGTGAAAGTGATCGGGAGCCACGCGGGCGTGTCCGTGGGGCCGGACGGCGCCACGCACCAGGCGATCGAAGACATCGCCATCATGCGCGTGATCCCGAACATGACCGTGATCGCGCCCTGCGACGCGATCGAGGCGAGGAAGGCGACCGTTGCCGCCGCCAGACTCGAAGGGCCGTGCTACCTCCGCTTCGCGCGCGAGAAGACGCCGGTGTTCACGACGGACGCGACGCCGTTTGAGATCGGGAAAGCGACTGTGCTCCGCGACGGGAAGGACGTGGCCTTGATCGCGTGTGGCCCGCTCGTCTATAAGGCCCTGAGAGCCGCGGACGAGCTCGCGAAACGCGACCGCATCCAGTGCATGGTGGTGAACAGTCACACCGTGAAGCCGCTCGACGAAGCGACGATTCTCGCGGCCGCAGACCGGTGCCGCGCGGTCGTGACGGTAGAAGAACACCAGATCACGGGCGGGCTCGGCGGCGCGATCGCGGAGTTTTTGACCAAGACGCGGCCCACGCCGATCGAATTCATCGGTGTCCAGAATCGCTTCGGCGAGTCCGGCCCGCCGAACGAGCTCATCGAGCACTTCGGCATGGGCGTTTCGCACATCAAAGCGGCCGTGAAGACGGCGATGGCGCGGAAACGCGCCGGACGCTTGTCGCTCTCGACCATCATGTCGAAGCTGCGGGGCGTGAAGACATCGTGACCATACAAACGAATCGCGGCGGCTCCGAGTGGAGTCGCCGCGTTTTTAGTTCATGTCCTTGCCGCCCGAGGGCGCCGTGGCGCGCCGCACGAGGATCGCGAACTCGTCCGGTTCCTGGATGCGCCCGGAGTTCATGATCGCGAGAAAGATGTCTTTGACCACGTCGTATTGCCGGGCTTCCGGCAGGCCGTCCACCGCGCGCAGGAGGAGGATCAGGTTCTTCGGGTGGAGCATGGTCTTCCCCCATCGGGCAAAGGCCTGCTCTCCCTTTGCGGAAATCTCACGCATGAGTTTTTCCATGAGCGCTTCCGCGGGATCGTGATTCCGCGCGGCGATCTCCTCGAACGTTCTTCCGGTGAGGCAGTCGAGGTAGATGGCGAACACCTGCTCCAGCCACTCCCGGTGGTACGGGCACGACTCCCAGTGACTGGCGTCCGGCGCGGGTTCCCGGGTTTTGCCGCAGGCGGCCTCGATGATGGCGCTGGCGACCGAAGACGTCTTCCGCGCATCCATGGATGCCGCCAGCCGTTCGGCGGATTCGGACCCCAGCGCATCCGCGAGGACCCGAAAGAACATCTCGTGGCGCAGGTCGAGCGGGACGTCGCGGTCCAGTTCCGTCTCGCGTTCCTGCACGAGCGCGCCACACAGGTGGAGGCCGGTCGAGACGTCGATGACCTTTGCGACGGCACGGGCGTAATCGTAGGCGTACACGGTCCGCATGTCTTCCTCCTTGGTGAAAGAGCGAACGCGCGACGATAGCGGAATCAGGGCACTGTGTCAACCGTATGCTATCCTTTCACCGTCTATGCCCCGATCCCTCCACCTCCTCGCCATCGGCGACGCCACGAAAGACGTGTTCGTGGACATCGAAGAGGCCACGTTAAGCTGCACCCTGAACACCGAAGCCTGTCTGCTCTGCCTGAACTACGCGGACAAGATTCCCGTGTCGAGCGTCACGCAGATCCGCGCGGCCGGGAACGCCGCGAATGCCGCCGTGGGGTCGAGTCGCCTCGGGCACAGGAGCGGCCTCGTGACGATCCTGGGCGACGATGACGACGGGCATGAGCTCCAGGACGCGCTCAAAGCCGAACGGGTGGACGAGCGCTTCGTCACGTTCGACAAGAAACGCGGCACGAACTACTCCACGATCCTGAACTTCAAGAGCGAACGCACCCTCCTCGCATTCCACCAGCCGCGCACGTATCGCTTCCCGAAAAACCTCCCGGAGACCGAGTGGGTGTATTACTCATCGCTCGGCGAGCACCATGTACCGTATGAAAAACAGCTCCTCGCCTATCTGAAAAAGCACATGGAAGTCCGCTTCCTTTTCAACCCGGGGACGCACCAGCTCCGCCGCGGCCTCACATCGCTCCTCCCAGTGATCAAACGGTCCGACGTCCTCATCCTGAACAAGGAAGAGGCCGAGCACCTGCTCGAGGACGGCGCGCGTCCGGTCCCCGCGCTCGTGATGCGCCTGTTCCACGAGGGGCCGAAGACCGTGGTGATCACGGACGGCCAGCGCGGCTCCTGGGCCTACGACGGCCATGATATGTGGAAGCTCCCCATCTTCCCGTGCAAGGCATTGGAACGCACGGGCGCCGGAGACGCGTACGCCACGGGCCTCGTGAACGCGCTCATTGACGGCAAACCGATCGCCGAAGCCATGCGCGCCGGCAACGCGAACTCCTGGAGCGTGGTGCAGGAAATCGGACCGCAGAAAGGGCTCCTCACCGCCTCGGAGATGCGGCGGGTCCTGAAGAAGTTCGAGAAGATACGGCCGCAGAAGGTGAACCACGCCGCGTCGTAGACGGATCCCTATGCTCGAGACCGCGAAAAAAATCCTCGTCCCTGCCCGCCGCGCAAAGTACGCCGTGCCGGCGTTCAACGTGAACGACCTCGAGTTCCTGAAAGCCGTGATGTCCGCGGCCGAGAAGATGAAGTCGCCCGTGATCGTACAGACGAGCGAGGGCGCGATCCAGTACGCCGGAATGGACTACCTCGTGGCCATGATCCGCGTAGCCGCGAAGACGAAGGTGCCGGTCGTGATGCACGTGGACCACGGGAAAGACCTGAAGACGATCAAAGCCGCGATTGACTCGGGCTACACGTCCGTGATGTACGACGGGTCGAGCCTCCCCTACGCGGAGAACGTCCAAAACACGAAGAAGGTGGTGGCGTGGGCCAGACGTAAAGGCGTCTCGGTCGAAGCCGAGATCGGCGCGCTCGCCGGCATTGAGGACCTCGTGTCCGTGGCGGAGAAGGATGCGAAACTGACCAATCCGGCAGAAGCCGCGCGGTTCGCGAAAGAGACGCGGTGCGACTCGCTCGCGGTCGCGATCGGGACCAGTCACGGCGCCTTCAAGTTCAAGGGGAAGACGCACCTGGATATCAAACGCCTGAAAAAAATCGCGACGCTCGTGCCGCTCCCCATCGTGCTCCACGGTGCCTCCGGCGTGCTCGAAGACGTGAAAGAGCTCGCGGAGAAATACGGCGCGAAGCTCGGAGAGGCCCGTGGTGTTCTGGACGCGGACATTAAGGCTGCAATCAGGCACGGCGTCGCCAAGATCAACATTGACACGGACCTGCGCCTCGCCTTCACCGCCGGCATCCGCGAGGCGGTCCACGACCTGCCCAAGGTCATCGACCCCAGGAAACTCCTCGAGCCCGCCAACCTCCTCATGCGCGAAGTCGCGATGCGAAAAATGCGTTTATTCGGAAGTGCTGGACGCTCTTGACAATCCCATCTCTTTGGATAAAAGTCCTTCCTCGCACCTTCCCAACGATCGTGTTGGAAAGTCCATCAACCGTGCGAGTTCAGAGAGGAGCGGCTCATGGCGATAGACTCCGGAACCGACCTGTCATCGTATCAACAAGACCCGCCGAACATCCCGACCGAGTGGGTGGAGAAGCCGTTCCAGACGGATCTCGGAGCGGGACGCGACGGCTTCCTGGCCCACGTGATCGTGAAGGGCCTGGAGCTGGGCGAGCGCACGCCGGAGGATTTCATCCGGCACTTCCCGTCCAAGGCCATCATGCTCGCGCTAGCCGACCGCCCAATCCTCCGCGCCAACATCCTCGTGGCGGCGACGGGCACGAAGGAGAAGACGGCGCTCAAGAAGTCCGCAGACTCCGCGGGCGACGACCTGCAGATCGCGCTCGACGAAGGCGACACCACGTGCGCCGAGATCATCCGGCTCTTCCAGCCGGACGAACGCGTGCGGTACCTCGAACGGACCAAGCTCTGGGCGTACGCCACGGAATCGAAGTTCTGGGCCAGGACGTCCAAGGACAAGGACGACTTCGTCCGCGCGCAGGCATACGTCGCATTCATCCTAGACGTAGCGATCAAGAACCTGCTCGTGGACCACACGCAGGTGGTGAGCGCCCTGACCGTCGATCGGCTTGCCAGGGACCTCCCCAAGGAGATGCTGGGCAAGCTCATCGCCGCCGCGCTCGCGGACGAACGGAAGTTCACTGAGGAGACGTTCCTCTCCGCCGTGCCGCCCGAGACGCTCGTGAAGCACGTGAGCCTCGCCTACATCTGGGAGACGGTGGTGCATCCGCTCGTGGCCGAGTCGCACGGCTTCGTGGCGGAGGAAGGCGACCGCCCAAAAGCGTAGAGGCGTCCGCATCGGACGTCCCGCCCCACGCGAGGGACGGAACGCCGGAGCGCGACGCCTCGGATGCGCCAAAGCCCATCGCCTCACTCCCGCCTCCTACGCCGGACGACGCCTGGACGGACACTCTGCCCACGCGCCGGCCTCCCCCGCTGGAGGAGGAGCCTCCCGTGAGTCTCCCGGCAGTCCTAAAACCATCCGTCCCGCCCGCCACGGAGCCGGCGCCGACCGTGACATCGCCGACCGTGGCGGCTTCGACTGACGCACTCGAGGCGGATCCTCCGCCCTCGAGTCTCGCAATCACTGTGGACGTGGAACTCCCGCCTCCGTCCGCCGTACCAACGGAGACGGAAGACGAGAAACCGAGGGACAGCGTCCCCGTGGTCACGTCCGGCGAAACCGAAGCCGACGCAGACATCGACGCCATCCTCTCGGAGGAGGAAAACGCGGTCGTCCCAGGCTCGCACTCAACCCAGCCGCCCGCGGACCCGGACGAGGTCATGGTACCGGGGGTTCTTCCCCCGCTTCGGCCGCCGCCGCGCCGGTCCGGCAGGAGACGCTGACGGACTCTGGAGACAACGAAAACGCCCCTGCATCAAACTCGATGCAGGGGCGCTGATTTTTTCTACCAGCTCCCTCCCCCTCCGCCGCCGCCGCCTCCGCCAGACCCGCCGCCCGAGAAGCCGGACCCACCCGAGCCGGCGGACGACGGCGACGCGTAGGCGGACGACGCGGCTGCCGCATTCATGGCGCCGAGCCCGTGCACGAAGCTCACCGCGTTCCAGTGCGCGACCGCCGCGCCCGTGGCGTAGTCCGGCGGCGGAATATCAATCCCTTTGAACTGTTCCGCCCACTTGTCCTCCACGCCGAACGCGACCGCTGCCGGGAGGAACGCGTGGAACTGCTCCGGCTTCCGCTCCGGCGCGTTGTGGAACGCGAGGCGATCTTTCTCCGTGACGGACAGGAACCATTTGAATCCCAGAACCTCCTCAAGCGCTTCGGCGCCGGCTTTGGTTTTCGCCGGCATGAAAATTCCTACCACGAGGACGATAACTGCGCTCGCGATGATCGCCCCGATCGTGACAGGTTGGAGGAACGCGGCGAAGAGCCAGAACGTGAGCACGATGGCGCCGATCGCGCCGCCCACGTAGGCGCCGCGCACCTTCACCGGGTTCGCTTGAAAGAATTTCCGCGAAACGAGCGAATCGAGTATTCCGTCCTTGAAGGGTTTGATGGATTTGTAGAACTTGTGCTTGAGGCCCGCGAGCGTGACCGTGTCGCCGCTCGCGAACACGCCGTCGTAAATCTCGCGTTCGGATTCCGTGAGGGTCGCGTCGGGTTCTTTCTGTTTGATAAACGTGTACGTCTGCGACGTGGAAAGCCACCCCTTCTCCTCGCCGAAATCAATCTTGAGATACCCGCGACGCGCCAGGTCCAAAATCGTCGCCGTGACGGCGCGCTGCGGCACGTCCTGATCTTTCAAACTCACCATCTCCGCCGGGTTCATGCCACGCGGCGGATCGTACTGCGGGATCACGGTCCCGCGACCTTCCGGGTCGCGGCCCTTGGTCCACCACCGCCAGAGCATGAGGATGAGCGTCAGGACCGGAAGGAGAAGAATGGCGTTGTCGCGGATGAATTGCCAAAAAACATCGGAGACCGAAGGTTCCACAATCAAACCCTTCGGGAATCGAACAGCGAACGTGAGCCCTTCGGCTGGTGCGAGCGGACGCGTGGCAGCAATCGTAAGCTGTGTACCCGCGCCCTCGTTCGTACACGTCTGTTCCGTGGATCCGTAGACGCCCGTGTAGCAGACGACCCGGGCAGGCGCGGCATCGAACCCGTCCGGACCAGTGAGGACGAAGCTCGCCTGGCCGATCGGGACCTGCCACCCGTTCCCGGTCACGTTCCAGTAGAGTTCACCTTCTCCGTCGAAGAAATTGATTGCCCGGTTCGTCGTGTACGTGATGGCGTAGACGTGACTCCCTGTGATCGTACGATCTGCGTCGCCGATCTTCAGCGTAAGGAGTCCGCCGGATTCGCTCGTCGTGTATGGTTCGTCCTCGCCGTCACGCGTGACACCGGCGACATTCAGACGATAGCGGTACGTGCCGCCGTTCCGGGCGTAGCGCACCGGGATCTCGCGGTAGATGCCGTGCTTCTCGTTCGACCCGAAATCGTACGTAATCACTTCCGTGACGGTCAGCATCCGGTCCGATGCGAGACGGGCACGGACGTCGAAGGACGCGATCTGCTCGGCGCTCTGGGCGTGCGCGACCCCAGGGGCGAGGACGAGGACGGCGACCGCAAGGACGTGAAAAAATCGTTGGGAAATCATATCTCCGGCATGGTACCATGCTCCCGTATGAAGCCAACGGCTCGAACGTCCAGACCAACCCACGATGTGATCACCGTGGGGTCGGCCGTGATTGACGAGTACGCCATGAGCCACGCATTCGAACTTGAGCCATCCGTGAAAGCGCCGGACGGATTCAACACCTGTTTCCCCCTGGGCGCGAAGCTCGGGCTTACGAATCTCATCATGGAGACGGGGGGCGGCGCCACGAACGCGGCCGTGACCTTTGGCCGGCTCGGATTCCGAACCGCGACCGTGTGTCGCGTAGGGACAGACCTCATGGGCGAGCTCCTCACGCGGCGACTCGCCGAAGACGGAGTCGACACGCATCTCGTCCAGCGCGACCCGCGCGAACGGACCGGGCAGAGCATCATCCTCGTGTCCGACATCGGGTACCGGAGCATCCTCGTGTTCCGCGGCGCGAGCGGCAACGTGAGCCATCGCGAGGTCCCGTGGACGAAACTGCGACCGCGATGGTTCTACGTGACGGCGCTCGGGGGCAACCTCGGACTCCTCTCGCTCATCCTGGAACGCGCGGAACAGGTCGGCGCGCGCGTGGCATGGAATCCGGGAGGCACGGAGCTCGAGAAAGGTCTCGCGCGACTCTCCCCGCTCATCCGGCGCGTGGATGTGTTGGACGTGAACCGCGAAGAGGCCGCGCTCCTCGCCCACAAACCGACGAGGCACCTCCGCTCGATCGTCAATGCGCTGGGCGACATTCCGAAGATCGGTCTCCTCCTCACGGACGGCAAGCGTGGCGCGTACCTCCACGCCCGCGGCTGCACGTGGCACTGCCCGGCACTCCCGGGCAAACGCGTGAACACCACGGGTGCGGGCGATGCGCTCGGGAGCGGCTTCGTGGCCGGGTTCATGAAGACGTGCGACCTCGCGGTCGGCCTCAAAGTCGGAATGTTGAACGCGCTCGGGGTCATCACGCACATGGGCGCCAAGGTCGGCATCCTGAAACGGTGGCCGACGGAACGCGAGTTGTCGCACGTGAGCGTGAAAACCGTGACGCTGCGCGATTAGTATGTTCCAAAACGTCATTGACGCGATCAGCCGGTATCAGCTCGCCATCGTGTTCGTCGCCCTCGTCGCGGGGTTTGTGGTTCCGGGGCTGTTCCGCCCGTTCGAGCCCTACACGAGCGTCATGCTCATGGCGATCATGTTCGCCACCGGTCTCCGCCTCGATCTCCGTTCCTTCATGGCCGAAGCCCGCGACTGGCGCACCCTCGTGCTTACGGTCGCCATGATGATGGTGGTCCTGCCCTTCCTCGTGTCCATCCCGCTCAAACTCTTCGCGCCGGAGTGGATCCTCCCCTTCGTCCTCGCCGCCGCCATGCCCACCGGCCTCACGGCCCCCGCAGTCATGACGATCATGGGCGGAAAAAACTCACTCACCCTCCTCATTTCTATCGCGACGTCCGTGACGGCGCCCTTCTTCATCCCGGTCATCCTGAAGGTCCTCCTGGGTGAAACCGTGCGGGTGGATACGGTGTCCATGATGCTGACGATCGCGATGGTCGTGGTGCTCCCGCTCGCGTTCGCCATGGGTCTTCGACGCCTGGCCGGCGACGCACGCATCCGCAAGGCCGATGCGCTGATCCGGCTCGTCAATCTCATCGCGTTCACGCTCGTGATCGGCGCCGTCACGTCCTCGAGTTCGTTGGATGACACCGGAGGACTCGCGAATCTCTACGGCATCGGCATAGACGGCCTCATCATCATCGTCCTCATGCTCATCTTTTGGGCGGGCATCGCGTGGCTCGCCTCATCCCTCCTCGCGTGGCGGAAACAGATTGATCGGCTCACCGTCGCATTCTGCCTCGTCTACCTGAACGTGACGCTCGCCGTGTGGATCGCAGACCGGTTTTTCCCGGAAACCCGCATTGCCCCCAAGCTCGTCGTCATGTTCGTCGCGATCAACATCGCTCTCCCCGTGTTCAAACATTTCATTCCCGTCGAGAAACGATCGGGGTACAAGCGCGTGTACGCCGTGGAACAAACCTAGCCTATGTCCTCCATCTATTTCACATTCAATCCGAAAGGGTTCGCCGATACGGGTGCAGACCTTCTGAAGAAAGCCGGACACGCCGTCTCGTCCTACGCAGACACGAGCGGGATCTCGCGAAAGGACCTGTTAGCCGCAATCAAAGACAAAGATGCGGTCGTGACGATCCTCACGGACAGGGTGGACTCCGATTTCTTCAAAGCCGCGGGACCACAACTCAAAATCGTCGCCAACTACGCCGTGGGGTTCGACAACGTGGACCTCGCGGCGGCAAAGGCGGCCGGAGTCATGGTGACGAATACACCGAGCGACAAGGTGAGCGAGGCCGTGGCCGAACACGCGTTCACGCTCATGATGGCGCTCGCCCACCGCGTGAGCGAAGCAGACGCCTACGCGAAAGCGAAGAAGTACAAGGGGTGGGATCCGTCGCTCCTGCTTGGGACGGACGTGTACGGGAAGACGCTCGGGCTCGTGGGCGCGGGCCGCATCGGCTCATCGGTCGCGCGGCGCGCGGTCACTGGGTTTGGGATGAAGCTCGTGTACTCGGACATGCGGAAGAACGAACAGCTCGAAAAGGATTTCGGAGCCGAGCACCTTCCATTTGAAAAACTTCTCGCGACATCCGACTTCGTGAGCCTCCACGTGCCGCTCCTGCCGTCGACGAGACACCTAATCTCAACGGATGAATTCAGCCTCATGAAGAAGACGGCGTTCCTCGTGAACACGGCGCGCGGCCCGGTGGTGGACGAGAAGGCGCTCCTCCGCGCGCTCAAGACCAAACGCATTGCTGGCGCGGGCATTGACGTGTTCGAATGCGAACCCGCGATCGACTGCGACCTGACGGACAGCCTGGAATTGAAATCGTTCCCGAACGTCATCCTCACCCCTCACATCGCGAGCGCGACCGTGGAAGCGCGGCAGGACATGGCGAGAGTGGCGGCGGAGAACATCCTCGCGGTCCTTGCAGGCAAGCAGCCAATCAATCCTGCAAAATGACGAAACACACCAATCCCGCCTCCGTCACCCGCAACACCAACAAGCCCATCCTCATCGTGGGCGGCGGTTTCGGCGGCATGCGCGTGGCTCGCCTCTTGTCGAAGCGGCGGAAGGAGCTCGGTCATCCGATCCTGCTCATCGACAAGCACAGGCACCACGTGTACACCCCGCTCCTCTACGAAGTGGCGAGCGGCTGCACCACGGGCGCCGAGATGGAATTGAGCCTCATCCGCGGCGCCACGTTCCGATTCGGCGAGGTCATGCGCTCGTGCTGCGAGATTGCATCCGCCCAGGGAACCGTGACGGGCGTGGACGCGACGCGGCAGGAAGCCCGGCTCGCGGACGGCTCCGTGCTCGCGTACGGCGCGCTCGTGCTCGCGCTCGGATCGGAGACGGACTTCTTCGGCATTCCCGGACTGCGGGAGCGCGCCGTCACGCTGAAGACGCGGCAGGACGCGCTCGACATCCGGCGACGGGTGGAAGCGCTCATGGCGCCGAAGCGGAACGGGCGGAAGAACGGAACGATCCGGCTCGTCGTGGGCGGCGGTGGGGCCACGGGCACGGAATTCGCCGCGGAGATGGCGTGCTGCTTCCGTTCCATGGTACGCCGCGGCGCCCTGAAGCGCGACGCGTGGGAGGTGACGCTCGTGGAAGCCACGAACCGGCTCCTGGGCATGCTGAAACCCGAACTCTCCGCGTTCGCGAAGCGACGGTTGGAACGCCTCGGCGTGCGCGTGATGCTCGACACCTGCTTCAAGGGCGTGGAGGACGGGACGGTCGTGATCACGCCACGGCCGCTCAAGCCCGGTGAAAGCGCGGGCGCACTCGTGTGCGATCTGCGTCCGGGATCGGAGAAACGCCTCCCCGCAGACTGCATCGTCTGGACCGGCGGCGTGCGCGGCCCGTCCGTCCTGAAGTCGTTCAACCTGCCCCTTGATCCGAAAGACCGCGTGATCGTGGATTCTTCCATGCGCGTGAAGGGCCGGCGGAACCTCTACGCCGTGGGCGACTGCGCGAGCCTCACAGACCCGAAGACCGGGAGGCCCGTCCCGTCCCTCGCGCAGGCGGCTACGCGCGAAGCGGACGTGGCGGCGGCGAACATTCTGGCGGACGAAGGACTCGCGAAGACGCGGCGCGCATACGACTTCCCGTCATTCCACACCGTGGTCCCGCTCGGAGGGAAGTACGCGCTCGCCTGCATCGGCCGCGTGACGATCACGGGCTTTCTCGGGTGGGTGGTCCGCCGTCTCGCCGACCTCCGCTACTTCGTCACCGCCCTCCCCGTCCGCTACGCCCTCCATGCCTACATCCGTGGTGCCTGGCTGTACGTGAAGAACGACTAAGGACGATGAACGGAAAAAAAGACGCGGTTTGCGTCTTTTTTCTGTGGTGGACCGTGTCGGATTCGAACCGACGACCTCCGCGTTGCAAACGCGGCGCTCTACCAACTAAGCTAACGGCCCTCGGGCGCGAACAGTATCACCATTTCGGCATTTTTTCAAGTCTCCCGGTCTCTGCTACCCTTCTCTCAATGCACGACCGCATGCCACAGACCCCACCCAGACACACGGAGACCGAACCCGACCCGCACCACGTCCCGACGGACGCCCGGACGTTGCGCGAGCGCCTGTTCGCGCAGGACCGCGAGCTCCTCGAGGCCGCGAACAAGCTCGCCACGACGGTCCGCGCGATGCCGCGCGACCCGGAATACCCGGATACGGAACCGCGCGCGCTCCTCGTGGGCGGGTTCGTGCGCGACGCCGTGCTCGGGCTCAAACCGAAAGATGCGGACCTTGAGATCTACGGCGTATCGCCGAAGCGGCTCGAGCAGCTCTTAGACCAACTTTTCCCCGAACGGGTGAATACCGTTGGCCGCGCGTTCGGCGTGTTCAAGATCAACCTGGGCGAGGGTCTGGATTTCGACGTCTCCATCCCGCGACGGGAATCTAAGACCGGACGCGGGCACAAGGGATTCGAGGTGTACGGAGACCCGACCATGACGATCGAGGACGCCGCTCGGCGCCGCGACTTCACCATGAACTCGCTCGCCGCCGACCCGCTCACGGGAGAAATCTACGACCCGTTCGGCGGGGTGGACGATTTGCGCCGCGGAACCTTGCGCGTGACTGACGTCGAACGATTCCAGGACGACCCCCTGCGCGTGTACCGAGCGCTCCAGTTCGCGGCGCGGCTGGATCTCGCGCCGGACGTGAAGAGCCGCGAACTCATGCGTGAGATGGTGGCGCGAGGCGACTTGGACGAGCTTCCGAAAGAGCGGATCACCGACGAGATCAAAAAGCTTTTCATGAAAGCTCCGCGGCCGTCCACCGGTTTCGAGCTCGCGCGCGAGATCGGCATCGTGAAACGCGACGAGCCGGAGCTCCACGCGCTCATCGATTGTCCGCAGGAACTGGAGTGGCATCCAGAAGGCGACGCGTGGGTCCACACGATGATGGTCCTGGACGAAGCTGCCAAACTCATCCGCCAGCCGGAGCGGGGGCTCTCCGACGTCGAACGGCTCCAGATTATGCTGGGCGCGCTCTGTCATGATCTAGGAAAACCGGCCACGACCGCACTGGTTGACGGACGCACACGCTCGCTCGGGCACGAAGAGGCAGGCGAAGAACCGACGAAGGCGCTCTGCGCGAAGTGGTCGTTCGCGCAGGATGACGTGGCGGCCGCAGTCGCGATCGCGCGAGAACACCTGAAGCCGTCGGTGTTCGCCCGGGCGTACGAGAAAGGCGAGATGAACGACGCGAACTACGTGAACGCCGTGCGGCGACTCCTGAAACGCATCCATCCGATGAGCTGGAAGGTGCTCATCGCGGCCTCGGAAGCGGACTCGCGCGGCCGTGCCATCCCGAGCATGGACACCGCGCCCTACGCCCCGGGCGAGCGCTTCACGAAAGCGATCAAAACGAACAAACTGGATGAAGCGCCCACGAAACCGCTCATCCAGGGGCGCGATCTCCTTGAGCTCGGTCTCAAACCCGGACCCCGCATGGGCGAACTCATCAAACTCGTAGAAGAAGCGCGCGACCGAGGAGACATAAAGACAAGGGATGAAGCTCTTGCATTTTTGCAGGGAAAAGTGTGATAGAATGCAACTAAGAATATGAAAGATATCACGCCGATCCTGCGTTCCCTGGGCCTCCTGGACAGTGAAATCAAGACGTACCTAGCCGCGCTCGAGAAGGGGCCGCAGACGGTCATTGACCTCTCAAACCAGACGAAACTCTCACGGCAGGCCACGTACGTGGCGATCGAAGGTCTCACGGAGCGCGGGCTCATGAGCAGTGCCCTGCGTGGCAAGAAACGATTCTTCGCCGCCGAGCACCCGGACAAACTCCTCGTGTACGCGAAGCGTCATGAAACGGACATGCAGGAGCGCGTGAAGGACTTGGAGCGATCCTTGCCTGAACTCGAACTCCAGATCGGCGGTGAGCGACCGATCGTCAAAGTATTCGAAGGGAAAGAAGGCATTCGTGCATTTATGGCCGACATGAACTTAAGCAAAGCGAAAGAATTTTTAGAGATGACTGATCTCGATGCGATGCGGGCAACGCTCAGCTCTCAAGATTTAAAACCCCTTCGTGATGAAACCGTTCGTCTGGGGGGTCACGTGAAAGGCATCTATGGCGGGAAGCTCGGTCCGGCTGCCGTGAGCGCGGAGCGATACGTGCTCCCTCCGGACAAATCCGGCTTTAAGACGAACCTGGCCATCTATCAAGATAAAATGGTGATCGTGTCATTTGAGGGGAAGATTCACACGATCATGATCGAACACGCTGCAATCGCAAAAACGTTGCGCATTCTCTTCGAACTCGCATTTATATGTCTGCCGACAATGAAGGATGAAAAAAAATGAATGGAGGGAAGTACGTGATGGGTAAAAAGCGAAACCCCGTCCACGGATGTACCGGGACGGGGTTGTAGTTTTGGGGGGATATCTTGGGCCCCCCGACCCGCATCAACCACCCACCATTGGCGACCTCCTTCGCGTGGGGTTGGGGTTTCGTCACGGCATGGTGAGATCGATCAACCTCTTGGGTCACGACCTGCGTGTGCGACGCCCATCCAACGCGAAGTGTGAGATCAGATGAGTGGCTGCAAATGGCGTTAGCTGTCGCCACCCTGCATCAGACCATCTCCGCGTAGTGGGATCCGCCGCCAGTTCCGGACTGGGCGTGCTTCACGAACTGGCCGAGAAGGCCGGAGCCGAGGATCATCTCCTTGATGAGATGCGAGCAGTAGCTGTCCGAGAGGACCAAGTTCGGCCTCGCGAACAAGCCTGCATCGCGGACGGTTCGGCCACCGTCGTCACTGGACGTACGGTCCACACGATCCCTGGGATCGTGGACGCCGGTACCGAATTTGCATGACTCTGACTTCAGATCGAAAGAACGATTCTTCATTCGTTCCTCCTTGTTTGTGTGTGTTCGTGCGTGACTTTTGAGGGTCAAAACGGTCGTCCCAAGCGCACAAACACGGTTTGCGGGACCGGGCGTTATATCATAGACAGCCAGAAATGTCAACCATGGACCTGATAACCGAATAATGGCATTTGTGAGATTGACCTTTCATTCAAGCATACATATGACATTTGTAAAAAACACTTTACATATTTAATGGCTTAAATGAGAGAAATTTAGTCAAAATCCAATCAATTGTGGTTGTCATGTACACCAAAGGCTTGACAGAATTCTCTGCCTGTGATATAGTCCAGCGTTCGAAAGTCAAAAACTGTCGAACCGCCATCAAAAAGGGCGCGTGAAAGATGGAATACGGCTCACGGGTACAAATCATTTTCCCAATTTTTATCGGGAACTAACCCAACCGAGTTCGTCCCTTCCAGACTTGCTTTCACACCTCCCTTTTGGTGGCGATCTGCACCAAAGAAAGGAATCAATTGGCCAGCATCGTCATTGGGCATCGGGTCCTTTGGGTGGTCGCCGGCGTGGTCTACACCACGTTCCCGGCGGCGCTCGAAGCCCTCATGAGTTCCTGACGCCCACAGGAACACAACGTCGCAGGGGAGGCGGGTCATGCCCCTCCCCCGACTCCAGATCATCTGGAGGGTTGTTTCTCGCTGTCTCACAACGGCACTTCCTCACGCCCGGTCAGTCGCTGATCGGCCGTGAGGAGGTAGAACCTTACAATCAGCCATGACAGAACGCGGGTTGGAAAGCCCGCGTTCCCATCAACATCCGACGCATCGAGCTCTGGAGGAGAGGGCTTGAGGCCGAGCGTGTTGATGGGAACGCGGGAACAACGCATCGGATCGACCGATGCACTTTCCTCCCGTGGTACAGGCGTCACATGTCCAATCTCACGATTTCGCAGGGCCTTCGGCTGGTGAAGAAGCTGAAGGGGCAGTTGGCAGAGGTCACCGGGCGCGCCCAGGGCGCGGTTTCCTTCGACGTGAAGTCGAAGCCCGTGTTCCCGTTCGCGGACCAGGTCCGCCAGCGGGACGAGGCGCGCGAGCGTCTCGTGACTCTCGAGGCCGCCGTGGCCCGTGCGAACGCCACCACCGAGGTGACGTTCGGCGGCCGCGCGATGACCCTGGCCGAGGCGATCCGCCGACTCCAGGAGCTCAAGGGCGACATCGGGTTCTTCCAGGGTCTCACGATCCGGGAGGGCACGGTCCGTCAGGGTTCCGAGTACGAGTGGGACACCGCGCTCCAGCGCCAGGTGTCGCGCCCGGTCGAGGTCACCTACGAGACGTCGCTGAAGGAGGTCGATCGCGTGGCCAAGGTGCAAGCCTTGCGCGACGAGTTCGACGGCCTGAACGACGCCGTAGAGACGGCCAACCACCGCACGCCGATCGCGTGGCAGGACACCAAGGTCCCTGCCCAGACCGGTAGCGGGTGCGCCTAAGGGCGCCTATACCCCGCCCCGCTCCTCTGTCGAGAGACAGAGTTGAGCGGGACCGCAACGGACGAAGCGAGATTCGTCCAAAGACTGTGGTGACGGCGCGTGTCGAAGTGCGCATGCGGATGGTGCCGTGAAGCGCAAACGTCGAACTCTTCGGAGAACGGCGGATGCGTGGAGCGGAAAAAAATCAAGATTCCTCCGCAAGGAGGATCTCGATCAATCGCCTTCCGATAACGACATCGCTTCGAGCGGTCAGCAGTTAGAGCCTTGAGCTCAAAGCTGTGAGCCATCAGCTCCAAGTGCGCGGGTGCAGGGTCCTCTGATCGGGATCCGTCAAAACACCCTAAGTCGTTAGCCATGAGCGTACACCGTCGCAGCCTCTTAGGCCGCGCCGTCACCGCTTCTAGCCTGCCCTGAGCGAAGTCGAAGGGAGCGTCCTGCCGTTTCCGGCCTCCGCTTGGAAACAGAAAGGGTCCAAGAAAACAGCGGGGATCACATCTCGATCCCCTCGCTTCCCGAAACGCTGACTCGTCGGCGTCTCGGTCTAGCGACTTAACCATCCAAACCATGAACCATAAAATTGGAGTGTAATCGATTGCCCGTCTGTGACGACATGATTCTTTGATCTTCAAGGCATCGTGTCATCGCAGATGGGCGTGTGCAGCCATCTGCGGGCGGCGAGCGCGAACGCCGCCCAAGTGCAACCCTGTCGCGATGGAGTTCGCGCTCCAGAGCAACAGACTGCGCACATTCTTTTCGGTGGTCAGGAACCGAACGTACGGGAACGGAATCTCCCGTCGCGCTTCAAACCATTCTCGCGCGTAATAAAAGTGACCTGGTCGCCCCGTGGCCTGACGCGTCTTTAGACCATAGACAGGCATTCAACATGTCCTGCGGTCCTCGCCGAAGTCACGGGTGTCGTACTCCCGGTGATCTTCCCACCTAAAAAGGAAGCGCTCCGGCCGGCGTGCGATAACGCCGGTCCAACTTCCCACTCCGATCCCTTGATCGGAGTTCCGCCAAAACCGTCGAAGATTTCGACGGTTCCGGCGGACCCAGGTGAAGTCCATGCGGAGACGGGTACGACCGTCCCGCGTTCACCCGCGTCTCCGAGCCCGCACTGAAGCGAAGACGGAGTCGCGTGAGTGAACGAAACGTTCTCGATACTGTTCACCCATAGACCACGAGAACATCAATGCACAGACCCCGAGGCACGAAAGAGTGACCCCGACCGATGTCGGTCGGCATAAACCAGGCGCGAAGGCAACGGTGCATTGAATCGTACGCTTTGATCCAAACCAAACTCAAACAACGAGGGGTACATGACCACGTTCTTCGGTTTCGCAATGAGTGACACGATGTTCGCCGGCGACTGCGAGATCAGCCGCCGCCAGATCACGGCAGACGAGGCACGGGAGCTCATCGCAGAGGGCATCACGTCCTGCTGCAACCCGTCGCACGCGGCGACGATCGCAACCTTGGGTCCGCGGTTCGGCATCACGGTGCCGATCCCCGAGACGCCGCCCCGGGTGGTCCTTGCGCCCGGCGACCGCATCATCGTGATGTCCGTACGCGGCCTGCCGCGCATGACCGACCGTCACGAGTACACCGCGGAGGAGGTCGCATCCGCCACGTTCGTCTTCTCCATCTACACGGTCAGGTGAGGACCTTTTCCCCCGACAACTGTCGGGGCTCCACTTGAACCGATGACACACGTCATCCGTTCAAGTGGAGGAATTCACAAATGAAAGAACACTTGGTACTCGAGGGTGACTGGGGCGGGCAGATCTATCTGACCGTTCCACGCGAGCTCGTCGGTCCGCAGGCGCAGGTCGAAACGCTTCTCACAGAGCTCGACCGTGCCGCGTGGGCATGCAATGAGGGCGAGGGTACCAGCGCCTACTGGTACGACTCAACGGACGAGGACGCGATCGGGGGCGGCATGGGCGGCGGTGAACTCACCGATGGCCTGTGGGTGCACGAGCATCTCACAACCCCGGAACGCGTTGCCCGCATCCGAGAGCTGCTCGATGTGTGTTCATAACTTCTCCCCCGACTCGTTTCGTACGAGTCGGGACTCTCTCCAAGCCGACGAGTATCTCGTCGGCTTGGAGAGAGCCGACGTTGTCCGCATGGTGCGAATGACTGAAGGCTCGAGGACATTCCGAGGAGGACACCATGACATACTGGCTCATTCGGGTGGTGGGTGCCGTCGCGTTCGCAGTCTGCATGGTCCTGTACCCGATGGACCTGCGGTGCGCGATGCTCGCGGATGGTGGTTCGGCCTTCGAGGCCATGCACCACCTCGCCCGCGTGATGGGAACGCCAGCCTGGAGGGCTACCGCGGCCTACCTGGCTCCGGTATTCATCGCCTTCCTGGCGATGGTACTCCCGGACGCGCGCGTCCCGCGACGAACCGGGGGGTGGCGCCTCCGGAGGTGACATCCGTCGCACCTAAAACGACGAACGCGACGGTTGCCCTGCGTCAAAGGCAACCACACGACGCGCGAACGAACTCTCGTTCGCGCCTCTGCCAGACCTCTCGTCTCGTACGAGATGCCTGGCAGAGCCTGATGACGGGATTTCCCCGCACCTCACGGCTCGCCGGAAAAAAGGAAAAACCAAATGGAAAACATCGCGATCATCACGTACAACTGCATCAGCCGCACCACGTCGTTCCCGAGCGGCTGGCACGAGCGGAACGGGCGCAAGGCGCTCCTGCTCCAGAACACCAAGGGCGAGGGTTCCTGGCAGGACGGCCAGATCGACGCCGATCGCAGGCGCGAGCAGGTCCGGACGCTCTGGGACGAGCTCCGCGCCGAGCTTCCGAAGCTCGACCACGTCGTGGTGTACGTGGGCGCCAACGGATCGCAGAGTGCGATCGCGCTCGCCGCGCAACTATCACCTGCAAAGGTGACGTTCGTCGGCTGCGACTGCGGGCTCCTCGAGAAGGAGGTGCTCGTACGTGCCGCCGGCATGGGAGACGCCCGTCGTCTCCTCTGCGAGTGCGGAGGCCACGTCACCCTGGAGCGGATGTTCCACCGCTTCCTCGAGTCGGGCGAGCTCATTTCCGACGACCCATCGTGACCGCACGATGGCTAACCCCCAACGTCATCTCGACGTTGGGGCTCAACCAGACCTCTCGTCGAATGACGAGATGCCTGGCAGAGCCTGACAACGGGATGTTCCCGTTCCCTCATGGCTCGCACATTGGAGACCACATGAAGATCCACGTTGCGATCAGTCTGCCCGAGGTGTCGAAAGCCCTCACGCTCGTCGTGAAGGCGTTCGGCCACGCCGCGACGACCACGGACGAGGCGGACATTGTCCTCTCGGACGATCCGGACGCGTGCCGGCAGGCGCTCCGCGCGGGGAAGCAGGCGATCCAATTCATCGCCTGGAAGCACCCGCCGCCGACCGTCCTCGCTCCTCCGGACGACGTGGCTCCCCGCTTCCGCGTCTACCAAGTGGTGGAGTGGATCAAGGGGATCCCCGTCGCCGAGGAGATGTACGAGTACCTGAAGTCACTCCCCACGGAGTGACGGACCATACTCGACGGCTCGCACGAACGCCCTCTCGCGTTCGTGCCTCTGCCAGACCTTTCGTCACACGACGAGGTGCCTGGCAGGGCCTCTGAATGAGATCGTCTCATTCATTGCGCTTGGATCTTCAGAAAGGAACAGCAAAGATGCTCGCGAACATCTATCACCGACACTTCCACGCGTCGACGGAAAACCGAAATGCGTACATCGCACGCGACCGTCTGTGCGTTGAGGGGAAAGTCCATCTGATCCGTCAGATGCTCTTCGACACCGAGTACAAGCTCATGGTGCTCAAGGAATGTACGTTCCTCGATCACGCCGGGCGCACGCTCGACATCCACGACTCCCTCTCGGGGCTCGTGCATTCGAAGCATTTTCCACATGGGATTCTGGCTTCCTGCGACGGAAGCTGTGCGCCGATCCAACTCCCGATTCCGTCGGCCGCGGTTCACACTCTCGCCGAACGGAACTTTGCACCACGGAGTGCCGGCGTCGTGTTCGAAACATCCCGTTGGGACGGCGTCCCGCGTGTCGAGCTCTGCGTCGGCGGATTCGCCCACGTCACGCTCGCGCACGAGTGGTCAGGCAACGAATGGCGAAACGCCCGCCCGTGCGATGGCGACTGCGCAGCAAAGCGCGTGCGCCTCGAGGGCACACTCGTGAAGCAGATCTCGGCGTTCCTGCGAGGAACGCCGTACAAACGGTCCCGCACAAGGGCCGCAGCTCACCCCGACCTGTGATTCGTACAGGTCGGGGCTCCAACCGAATCGGCCACCAACTGACCGGTTCCGAGGAGACAAGAAACAGACATGAGGACAACGGTGGCATGGTGCCACCCTGAACCGAAAGGGTTCACATGTCATATGCACGGGCGCAGCACGAGCGCCAAAAAGCCGACCAATGGTCGGCGTCGGGCAACGGGCTCTCGTGGACGCGGAACTGGACGTCGAGCGATCGCGCGCTTCGTTCCTGGAACCGTATCCAGGACTGCCTGAAGTCGCTCCAGCGGACCTTCCTCCGGGAGGTCTACGGAGCGCACGCCGACTCCGTGAGCCGAGGGCTCAAGGAACGGCCGGAAGATCTCGAGGCGGGCGACGTAATCCTGGTCGCCAACCCCGAGGTCAACCGAGTCGAGACGTGGCTCATCGCTGCGGATCACACGTGGGGTTCCGAATGGCTCCTCATGCGTCTCGGTCGCGGGGATCACAACCCTTCGTCCGAGTTCGCGATCCCGGAATCGGCTCCGTGCGGACCGTTCGTGGTCTCGTACGAGGTCCAGGCCGTGATCCGGAAGGGCGCTTCGGAGCTCGTCCGCCGCGTGGGCTGGGTGCGCGAGCGCTGGGTCCGGAAGGCGGAAGCCAAACGGGAACGGTACAAGCGCCGCACCACGCTCACGGTCCGCATGGAACCCAAGCGCTTCCCGCCGGACCTCGTCCCCGGCGTTCGGGATGAGTGGTAGTTCTTTCTTCGCTCCGACCTGTCACGCCACAGGTCGGAGCTCTCCCCAAGCCGTGAAAAGTGTGTCACGGTTTAGGGAGGGTACCGGTCATCAAATGAAAAGGGTTAGCCACACTCTTATACATGGACGTCCGGTACCGTACATTGAAAACCCAACGGCCCACCGGGCCACAACAGAGGAGAAGCGTCATGCGTACTACCTAACTAAGGAGGTACCCATGTCCAAGAAGAACATCATCGAGTCCGCCCTCGAGGGGCGTGCATCACCCATCGCGTTCGAGCGGCGCGAGACCACGCGCGTGGAACGCATGACTGTCCGCGCGGTCCTGCGCAAGATCAGCGTGGATCCGTCGCTGGCAGACGAACTCCCGCTCCCCGAGCGGGACGGCATCTACAGGGATTTCTCCTGCAGGGCGACGGCGGCCAGCCGCTGGCTCGCCAGGAAGGCCGTCAGCCTCACGGCCGAAGAGATCCGCGGCCTGCTCATGCGGAGCTTCGACACGCGGACGTTCGCCGGTCGCCACCTCGTGTTCGATCACCTCATGCCGCGCAACTACGACGGCCGGTGGAGGACGTTGGCAAGGGATTGCGTGTTCGACGAGCACGGCGTCCTAATCCGCGCTGACACGCAGATCCGTTCGCGTCGCGCGCCGAAGAAGCTGCGCATCCGCGCGCGCCAGTGGCTCGCCACGATCGCTCCCATGGAACGCATCGGCACGCAGAACGGGACGAACTGCCTGTTCACCGCGACGGACCGCTACCTCGAGTACCGTCCCGTCCGTCCGCTCACGGCAGACGAGAGGTCGCTCTGGCGGGCGCTCCCCCTCCGCGACCACGACCTCGAGCGCAACCCGTAGCACTTTCACTTTTTACGGACTCCATGAATAGCTTCGTCACAATGATGACGGATTATTCATGGTCCCCCTCCACGTGACGACAAGATCGCCGCATGAAGGGGGACGACAGGTTTCGACAGGGAGAGCGACGATCGGGTTGCGTACCGTGGAGCCTCCGGCCACGTAAAAAGAGGCGCCACCACCTGCGGCTTAGTACAGGTTTTCCCGGTGCACACCGGGACGTCCACGACGCGCGTGCCTGAAGGCGCGCGTGAGACGTAAAGCTTTGGGCTGGTCCGGGGAGTGTCGCGGTTCCCCTGGACGAGAAACGTCGCGATAGGATGACATGGGCCGATAGACCATGCCGGAGCAGGAACCGTAAGCCCTGACCAGTCGTCGCTGACCGGAACCAAACAGCGACTACGTACGTAGAGACCCCTTCCGAACCTTTCTGGACCTGGGTTCGATTCCCAGCGTCTCCACCACCCTAGAAAGCGCATGCGACACCTCTCGCCTGCGCTTTTCTTTTTCATATCATTGAAACGAGGTCCGACCGCGTGTATGCGATCGGACCTCGACGTCCTGTCATTTTCCCCCAGCAATATGACGCTCCATCAGTTTCACATAGCCAACTTCAATGATATCGGCGTCTATGCATCCAAGGTTTCTTAAGATCTGCTTCATCTCCATTGTTTTCTTTTCCGCCGTAGTCGAATCAATGCTATCCGGCGTTTCAAATGCAATCTCCACGAACGTTCCGAGTTCACGGATCTGGTCGAGGTTGATTTCGTACTCCTTATACCGAAACGCATCCCGAAGTTTGTCGATCAGCACCACGTACACATATCCGCTCGCAATAAGAATATCTTCTAATCGGTCGGGTTCTGCGAGCGGAATGTCGATATCGTGCCAAGAAATATCTCTGCCTTGAGACTTGGCCTTGAAGGTGAGGATGGCGCCCCGAGCTTTGCGTCGGATCCGGATGATCAAGATGCGTTCGGTATCGGCGCCATGCTTCATGTATGTGTCGACTTCGCGGTCTGCAAGTTCGACGGAACGCACACCAACAAGGGCGTTAAGTTTATTTGTAAATTTCTTTAGGTCGCGGACATTCGCGCGAATTTCGAGCTCCATATATTTGTCAATCCATATACGAACGAATTTCTTCAAGTTGAGGCGACTTCAAAAATTCCTCGATCGCCATTTCTGTAACCGGGGTGGTCTCCTGCAGGCAAAGCCGCATGCGGTATTGGCCTACGTCGTTTTTCTGCAGTCTGACACCATAAAATCGCTCCTCGCATGTTCCGTCCGTATCACGAGGACACGTGCGACACATGGATTCGAGCTTGAAATCCCGGATCTGTTTGAAGACGAATTCATACCCGTCCGGCATACGATACACGGTGCTGCAAGCAGAGGCTCCGATGGTCACTTTACGCAATACTTCTTCCGCGCCGACGAGTCGTATAAACTCGCGGATGGCCTCAATGGATTCCATCCCGCTCCCGAGATCATTTAACAGACGTATCGGGATGCGGTGTTCGCTTGCCCAATTCATAATTTCGCGGGCGTTCTGAATGTCCCTCGAAGACGAAATGACGCTATTGATTTTAACGTCCGCACCTAATTCGCGCGCCATTAAAATCATAGCCAGTTCACGCGTGATCTGCCCGGTTGCCCATTCCATTGCCGGAGTTTTTTTTCGCACGAGCGTTCCCGGGGCAATGAGACGCGCGCCTCCCCGCCCCGTCTGCTGCTCTCGGAACACTTCGGGGCGAAGCGAGTGAACGGAAAAATTAAACGAGCGCAGACCTGAATGGATGAGGCGTTCCAGCTGCTCTTTGTTGAACTGGCCATTCGTCGTCGTCTTCACTTCAAGGCCGAGTGCGCTCAAACCTGCGGCGATCGTTGCGAGTTCAGGATTCTTGGTAGGTTCGCCGCCTGTAAAATGAACTTCGTGCATACTTGGGAGAGCCTTCCTGAGAGACTCGATTACCTGTTTCGTTTCCGGTCCCCACGTAAGATCCGCCGTATCGCGGCCGCCCTCGCTATGACAGAACGAACATCGCCATGGGCATACGTCCGTTACTCGGAGACGTAACGCACGCTCTACAGATTCGACGACCGGTGCGTGGCCAATCGGGGCCTTCTCAAAGCGTTTCATACATAACTGAAAATAGCATAGCATGGGTTCAGAAAAAGAGAATGACGGTAATACAAAAGGCGGAGCGAGCACGCTCCGCGCAGTTGCGTTTATTCTTTCCCTTGACGAGAGTGGATTCAATGTTTACGAGCTTAAGAGCGTGATGATCTCATCTCGGATGCGGGGTGGGATGCGCACATCTGATACAGCATCACAGACCGGTATCCAGTACACTGCCAGGATTTCCAGACTGTCCTCCGGGAGGATCGATGGGGATTCGGTCGTACCAAGAAGATTGAAGTACACCTCATGCCTCCCTGGCAGGATGATTTCCCCCCAGGATCGGACCGCGGGATTCTGCAGCGCCGTTCCCGACTCTTCCCGCATCTCCCGCACAGCGCAGGCGACGATGGTTTCTCCATACCGAACGTGCCCACCTGGGATGGTCAGCGCGAGCGGGACCTTCGCTGTCTGTACCAGACAGACGCGACGCATCGAATCGGTACAAAACACACCAACGACCAATGACGGGATACGTTCCATGATCATGTTTCTCCTTTGGGATCATCGAACCGCCTGGAAGGAACGGGAACGAACCATAATAAAATCCTGCGCGTTTGTCAAGCCCTCCACCTTTACGTTCTCCTGTCGGCGTCTCATACTTCCCGCGTCCATCGCCATGCCCATCCCCCTTCCGACAAACGCGAAACGCATGTTCAAGGGCGTGCTCTTCGATACCTGGCAGTGGGACCAGGAGATGTTCGACGGGACGCACGATACGTTCGAATGCCTCACGCGGCAGGATACGGTCGCGACGATAAGTTTTCTGGATCCGAAGACCATCATTCTCACGCGCCAGGAACAGTCCGGGCGCGACACGCCGTTCCTCGACTTCCCCGGCGGCCGCGTGGACGGCACGGAGTCGCACGAAGACGCCGCGCGTCGTGAGTTCCTGGAAGAAACCGGGCTCACGATCGGGCGCATCTGGCGCTTCCGGCTGACGGAGCACCACGGCTCCCAGCGATTCGATCAGTCCGTCTTCGTCGCGGCGGACCTGATGGATCACATAAAGGAACGTCATCTCGACCCTGGCGAACGGATCGAGATCTTGAAGACGTCCTGGGACGACGCGGTCCGCATGTCACTCCACCACGAACTCCGGCAGCCCGAGGTCATGCTGGCCGTTTTGAGACTTGCGTACGACCCGGAGGCGAAGCAGCAGCTCGACGCCTTCCTTCGCGGCTGACGCGACACTATACTGGAGATCCGTATGCGCCGTGCGACACCCGTCATCCTCGCCGTCCTCCTTGGCGCATACGGATCTCCAGTATAG